>Ga0163162_10000197_pt1 | contig 55860 bp, 50 predicted proteins | sample S55metaG_FD_115310 | JGI IMG/M metagenome (GOLD analysis project Ga0163162, IMG submission 115310) | Switchgrass rhizosphere microbial communities from Kellogg Biological Station, Michigan, USA - S5-5 metaG | ecosystem: Host-associated > Plants > Roots > Rhizosphere > Soil | place: USA...
CTCAGACAGCACGGCGCACCATCAATTCCTTGATCTTGCCGATCGCCTTCGTCGGATTGAGCCCCTTCGGGCACACGTCGACGCAGTTCATGATCGTATGGCAGCGGAACAGACGGTACGGATCTTCCAGGTTGTCGAGGCGTTCACCCGTCGCTTCGTCGCGGCTGTCCGCGATGAACCGATAGGCTTGCAAAAGGCCCGCCGGACCAACGAACTTGTCCGGATTCCACCAGAAGCTCGGGCACGACGTCGAGCAGCTCGCGCACAGAATGCACTCGTAAAGGCCGTCCAGCTCGTCGCGTTCTTCCGGCGACTGCAGGCGCTCCTTTTCCGGTGGCGGCGTGTCGTTGATCAGGTACGGCTTGATCGAATGATACTGGTTGAAGAACTGCGTGAAATCGCAGATCAGGTCGCGCACCACCGGCAGCCCCGGCAGCGGGCGCAGCACGATCTTCTGCGGCAGGTCGTTCATGTTCTGCAGGCACGCCAGGCCGTTCTTGCCGTTGATGTTCATCGCGTCCGAACCGCATACGCCCTCGCGGCACGAACGGCGGAACGACAGCGTTTCATCCACCGACTTCAGCTTCAGCAATGCATCGAGCAGCATGCGCTCGTGCGAGTCAATTTCGATCTCATACGTCTGCATGCGCGGCGCCGCGTCCTTGTCCGGATCGTAGCGGTAGACTTCAAATGTACGTTTTGCCATGTCGATTTCCCTGCCCTTAGAAGGTACGCGCCTTCGGCGGCACCGATTCGACCGTCAGCGGCTGCATGTGCACCGGCTTGTAGTCGAGGCGATCGCCCTCGCTGAACCACAGCGTATGGCGCATCCAGTTGTCGTCGTCGCGATGCTCGAAGTCGCTGTGCGCGTGCGCGCCGCGGCTTTCCTTGCGCGCCTCGGCGGACACCATCGTCGCGCGGGCCACCTCGATCAGGTTCGCCAGCTCCAGCGCCTCCACCTTCGCGGTGTTGAACACCTTCGACTTGTCCTTCAGGTGCACGTGCTTCACGCGCTCGGCCAGTTCGTTGATCTTGCCAACCCCCTCCGACAGCAGCTTCGAGGTGCGGAACACGCCCGCGTGCGCCTGCATCGCCGAGCGGATGTCGCCCGCGATCGCCTGCGTGTACTCGCCCGAGGTCGACTTCTCCAGCACCGCGAGGCGCTCGAGCGCGAAGTCCGCGGCATCGGCCGGCAGCGGCTTGTGCTCCTTCATTTCCTTCGCGTGCTTGATGATGTGGTTGCCCGCCGCGCGGCCGAACACCACCAGGTCGAGCAGCGAGTTCGTGCCGAGGCGGTTCGCGCCGTGCACGGACACGCACGAGCATTCGCCTACCGCATAAAAACCGTTGACCGGATCCTCGTAGCCCTTCGCCGTACCCACGACCTGGCCGTGGATGTTGGTCGGAATGCCGCCCATCTGGTAGTGGATGGTCGGCACCACCGGGATCGGCTCCTTGATGCAGTCGACGTTCGCGAACTTCAGCGCGATTTCGCGGATCGACGGCAGACGCTTCATGATCGTCTCGGCGCCGATGTGCGACAGGTCGAGCAGCACGTGGTCCTTGTTCGGACCGACCCCGCGGCCTTCCTTGATCTCCTGGTCCATCGAGCGCGACACGAAGTCGCGCGGCGCCAGGTCCTTCAGCGTCGGCGCATAGCGCTCCATGAAGCGCTCGCCGTCCGAATTGCGCAGGATCCCGCCTTCGCCGCGCACGCCTTCGGTAATCAGCACGCCCGCACCGGCCACCCCGGTCGGGTGAAATTGCCAGAACTCCATGTCCTGCAGCGCGATGCCCGAACGGGCCGCCATGCCGAGACCGTCGCCGGTGTTGATGAACGCGTTCGTCGAGGCCGCGAAGATGCGCCCCGCGCCGCCCGTGGCGAACAGCGTGGTCTTGCCTTCGAGAATGTGGATCTCGCCCGTTTCCATTTCGAGCGCGGTCACACCCAGCACGTCGCCGTCGGCGTCGCGGATCAGATCCAGCGCCATCCATTCGACGAAGAAGTGCGTCTTCGCCGCGACGTTCTGCTGGTACAGCGTGTGCAGCAGCGCGTGGCCGGTGCGGTCGGCCGCGGCGCACGCGCGCTGCACCGGCTTCTCGCCGTAGTTCGCCGTGTGCCCGCCGAACGGGCGCTGGTAGATCGTGCCGTCGGCGTTGCGGTCGAACGGCATGCCCATGTGCTCGAGTTCGTAGACGGCGTTCGGCGCTTCGCGGCACATGAACTCGATTGCGTCCTGGTCGCCGAGCCAGTCGGAGCCCTTGATCGTGTCGTAGAAGTGGTAGTGCCAGTTGTCCTCGCTCATGTTGCCGAGCGACGCGCCGATCCCGCCTTGCGCGGCGACCGTGTGCGAGCGCGTGGGGAACACCTTCGAGAGCACCGCCACCGACAGACCCGCGCGGGCGAGTTGCAGCGACGCGCGCATGCCGGAGCCGCCCGCGCCGACGATGACCACGTCAAAGCGCCGACGCGGCAGGGAAGTCTTGATTGCAGCCATTCTTTAAACTCTCCAGAGAATCTGTGCAGCGTAGCCGGCGCAGGCGACCAGCCAGAGGATGGTCAACGCTTGCAGCAACAAGCGAAGGCCGACCGGCTTCACGTAATCCATCCAGATGTCGCGAATACCGACCCACGCGTGATAGAAGAGCGAAAGCAAGGCTACGAAGGTGGCGAGCTTCATCCACTGAATCGCGAAGATCGACGCCCAGCCTTCATACGAGAAGTCGCGGGCGGCGAAGAACCAGAACAGCAGGATGAGCGTATAGACGGCCATCACGACCGCGGTGACGCGTTGCGCGAGCCAGTCGCGCAGACCGTAGTGCGCGCCGACGACAAGGCGCTTGGGGCCGACTCGGTTATGGGCTGCCATGACTTAGAAGGCTCCGAAAAGTTTGAGCGCCACGGCGATCGTGAGAAGCGACGACACCACGAGCACGACGATCGAGGTCTGCTTGCCGCCTTCCTTGCTCACCGCGGTGTGCGTGTCGAGCAGCAGAAAGCGGATGCCCGCGCAGAAGTGGAACAGATACGCCCACGACAGCACGAGCACGATGATCTTGACGATGGGGTTGGCAAGGAAGCCCTTGAAGGCGTCGAAACTGATTTCCGACGTGAGGCTCTGGTCCAGCAGATACAGGATGAACGGCAGGCAGATGAACAGCAGCAAGCCGCTTATGCGATGCAGGATCGAGACCTTCCCCGCTAGCGGCAGGCGATATTTTGCGATTTGACCGATCCCGATGTTACGGAATTCAGGCCTTGGTTTTTTTACGGCTTCAGCCACGGCTCACCTCTCCTTCTATCTGATTTGACGATCGCGTACGCCGCCGGCACGCGGCAACGGGCGCAACTCGCCGTGCCTGCCTGCTCTCGCGAGTGGCCGGCAATGTATTCCGGGGATGAGTTCTTGGCCCGCGCATTGCGCGATAGGCGCATTTTGTCGCATCGTTGATATACTGTCCAATATCTATCTCGTCTTTCTGAAATTGTTTTTATATATATCGCATGGAACTCCGGCATATTCGGTACTTCCTCGCCGTTGCGGAAGAGCGCAACGTAACCCGCGCAGCGGAAAGACTGGGAATCGGGCAACCCCCTCTTAGTCAGCAAATACATGCGCTCGAGAAGGAAATGGGCGTTCGCCTGTTCCGCCGCACGGGGCACGGCGTCGTCCTGACAGAGGCCGGCGAAGCGTTCGCAACCGACGCGAAGCGCCTGTTGAGCGACGCACGCAACGCCGTCGAGAAAGCGCAGAGTGCCGGCCGGGGAGAGATCGGGCAATTGAATATCGGTTTCACCGGGTCCGCCGCATTCAACCCGGTCGTGTCGAAGTTGATCCGCGAGTTCAGACAGTCGTTCCCTAACGTCAATCTCAGTCTGGTGGAAGGAAACACGGCGCAACTGCTCGCTTACCTTCATGACAAGCGTCTGGACGTCGCGTTCGTCCGCCTGGGAAGCCAGTCCCCAGCCGGCGTTTCGTTCCATCACATCGCCACGGAGCCAATGAAAATCGTGCTGCCGGCAAGCCACCGTTTAGCGAGCAAGAAAAAAGCTTCACTATCCGCACTCGCGGACGAAGCGTTTGTGCTGCTGCCGCGTGAAGCCAGTCCGACATTGCACGATGTCATCATTGGCGCGTGTCGGGATTCCGGCTTCGAACCCATTCTCGGTCAACAGGCTCCCCAACTGTCGTCAGTGGTCAATCTGGTTGCCGCCGAGTTTGGTGTCTCGCTGGTACCGGCATCTGTTTGCCAGATTCAGGTCGAAGGTGTCGGATACGTCGATATACACGGCGCCACTGTCTCGATTCGTCTGGCGCTCGCCACGCGCGAAGACGGCGCCACGGCCAAGATCGCCAATTTCGTGTCAATCGCGAATCAGATGTCAGCGAAGCGGCCGTCATGATCAGGGCACGAAAGAGACTGCGGTAGTTGGTCTCGTGTGACACCTGGTAGTCATCGTCGCGCGGGTCCATGCGCTTCATTCAGCCATCCCGCGATCTGCTGCGGCAACCGCCGCGCCTCAGGCTTGCCCGCCACGCCGTACACCAGCGTTCAATTCCCGGCGCGCTTACCGGCCTAATCTGGCTCGTCAAAGAGCCGCGCCACCTCTCCTCTCTTGCAAAGCCATAGACCTGCGACGCCACTCCATTCGTGCATATCGTTCGTGGTTTGGCCACATCGGAGTGTCCCCGGTATGCGCGAGCCTCGATGCAACATCGACGGAGCGCCCGCGCCCGTTTGCCGGGCAGGCCAACTCGTTCTGAATATGTAATAACTTCGACAGGCATTCGTTACTGTCGAATGGGGGCGTGACGTGTGCGGAGGGATCAAACAGACGTGTCCCGTCCGCGCGAGCGGATAAATGGATAACAGGACGGCCGAGCCCCTCGCCAATCAACGCACAGGCCGACCGTTTCGAACGATCTTTACGCCATCTTTATGCCTTTGCCCGTTGTCTTTCTCTGAGGTTTACCCGGACACGCTTACTCTTCGTCCTAGCCAAATCCGTTACAGGGGATCACAACAAATGGACTTGCTTTACGTCGCCGGCATCGTCGGCTTTTGCGTCTTAATTGCCCTGCTCGTCGTGGGCTGTGACAAGCTCAAACGCGCTCCGGGAGGTCGTCCATGAACGCCTGGATGGTTTGGCTTGCCGGGGCTTCGACCCTGCTTCTTTTCGTCTATCTGGTGTACGCGTTGCTCCGAGCGGAGGACATCGAATGAACGGGAATAACTTGCTCCAGACTGCGATTCTGATAGTCGCGGTCGTGGCGGTCGCGTTTCCGCTGGGTCGCTATATGGCGTCCATATTTGACGGAACCTCGGTTGTCGTGCGGCGGATCGGACGGCCGATTGAAAACCTGCTTTACAGGATTGCCGGTGTCGATCCCGAAGTCGAGATGAACTGGAAGCAATATGCATTCGGGCTTCTGGTTTTCAGCGGGATCGGCACGCTTGTCCTGTATGTGCTGTTGCGCACTCAACAGTGGCTTCCGCTCAATCCGCAGGCGATGGGTCCGATGACGCCTGATGCAGCATTCAACACTGCGGTCAGCTTTGTCACCAATACGAACTGGCAGGACTATGGCGGCGAAAGCACGCTCGGCTATCTGGTCCAGATGCTTGGACTGACGGTCCAGAACTTTGTTTCCGCAGCGACGGGTATTGCCGTCGTGGTCGCGCTGACGCGTGGCTTCGCCCGCCACACCTCGAAGACGATCGGCAACTTCTGGGTCGACCTTACGCGCACCACGCTCTATATCCTGGCGCCGCTGTCGTTCATCTTCGCGATCGTCCTGATGAGCCAGGGCGTGATCCAGACGTTCGAGGGATACAAGGACGTTCCGACGCTGCAGACGACGGTCTATCAGACGCCGAAGACGGATGCCCAAGGCAATGCGGTAAAGGATGCGAAGGGCAATCCCGTGATGCAGGACAACAAGGCGGACAAGCAGACCATCGCGTTGGGCCCGGTTGCGTCGCAGGAAGCGATCAAGATTCTCGGAACGAACGGTGGTGGCTTCTTCAACGGCAACTCGGCTCACCCCTATGAGAATCCGACGCCGCTTTCCAACTTCCTGCAGATTCTCGCGATGCTCGCCATTCCGGCGGCGCTGTGCGTGACCTTCGGCTTGATGATCGGTGACAGGCGGCAGGGTCATGCGCTCCTGGCAGCCATGACGATCGCCTTCGCCGTCGGCTGCTGGGGTGAGATTGCAGCGGAGCAGGCGGGCAACCCGCTCTTCACGACGCTGCACGTTGATCAGACCGCGAGCGCAGTCCAGTCGGGCGGCAACACGGAGGGCAAGGAAACGCGCTTCGGTATCGCACAGTCGGGGATCTTTACTGTGGCAACGACTGCGGCGTCGACCGGAGCAGTGAACAACATGCACGACTCCCTCACGCCTTTGGGCGGGCTGGTTCCAATGCTGCTGATTCAGCTCGGCGAGATGATCTTCGGCGGCGTGGGTTCGGGACTGTACAGCATGCTTGCGTTCGCGCTGCTGGCCGTGTTTGTGGCGGGCCTGATGATAGGCCGCACGCCCGAATACGTGGGCAAGAAGATCGAGTCGTACGAGATGAAGATGATTGCCATCGTCGTGCTGCTCACGCCGTTTCTGGTGCTGGTCGGTACCTCCATCGCGGTTCTCACGAGCGCTGGCACCGCGGGGATCTTGAATCCGGGGGCGCATGGGTTCTCCGAGATCCTGTACGCCTACAGCTCCGCGTCCAACAACAATGGCAGCGCCTTCGGCGGGTTGTCCGTGAACACTCCGTTCTACAACGCCACCCTGGGCATCGCAATGTGGTTTGGCCGCTTCGTCTGGATCGTTCCGATCCTGGCGATTGCCGGCGCGCTTGCCGGGAAGAAGCGGCTCGCCGCCACCGCCGGTACGTTGCCGACGCATGGCCCGTTGTTCGTGGTGCTGTTGCTCGGCTCGATCGTGCTGGTCGGCGCGCTGACCTATGTCCCGGCGCTTGCGCTCGGCCCTGTGATTGAGCATCTGATGATGATCTCAGGCAAGTAAGAACAGATTCCGAAGAGGGAAGCATGGCTACCGTTGAAAAGTCGTTGGCAAAACAGCCGAACAGGGCGCCCGAAAAGGCGCCAGAACCAGGCAACCAGAAGCATTCGGCTGCCCGGTCCATGTTCGACCCCGTACTCGTCAAACCCGCACTGATCGATTCGTTCAGGAAGCTTGCGCCGAGAACGCAGTTCCGCAACCCGGTGATGTTCTGCGTCTACGTCGGCAGTATCCTGACGACGGTGCTGTGGATCGCGGCGCTCTCCGGCGTAGCGGAAGCCCCGGCCGGCTTCATCCTGGCGGTGGCGCTCTGGCTGTGGTTCACGGTGTTGTTCGCGAACTTCGCCGAGGCGCTGGCCGAGGGCCGCTCCAAAGCGCAGGCCGCGTCACTGCGCAGCGCCAAGCGCGATGTGATGGCCAAGCGCCTGAGCGAACCGAAGTCGAAGGCGTCCGTCGTCATCACGACTGCGACCGACCTGAAGAAGGGTGACGTCGTCCTGGTTGAACTGGGCGACACGATTCCCGCGGACGGCGAAGTCATCGAAGGCGTTGCCTCCGTCGACGAATCCGCGATCACCGGCGAATCCGCGCCGGTGATCCGGGAGTCGGGCGGCGACTTCTCGGCGGTGACGGGCGGCACGCGCGTCTTGTCGGACTGGATCGTGGTGCGCGTCACCGTCAATCCGGGCGAAGCCTTTCTCGACCGCATGATTGCGATGGTTGAAGGAGCCAAGCGCCAAAAGACGCCCAATGAGATCGCCTTGACGATCCTGCTGGTCGCGCTGACGCTCGTGCTGCTCTTCGCAACCGCAACCCTGCTGCCCTTCTCGATGTTCGCAGTCGACACGATGAAGGCGGGACATGTCGTGACGATCACGGCACTCGTCGCACTGCTGGTCTGCCTGATTCCGACTACCATCGGCGGTTTGATGTCGGCGATCGGCGTGGCAGGCATGAGCCGCATGCTGCAGGCCAACGTGATTGCGACGTCGGGCCGCGCGGTGGAAGCAGCGGGCGACGTGGATGTGCTGTTGCTCGACAAGACCGGCACGATCACGCTGGGCAATCGGCATGCGTCCTCGTTCACCCCGGCACCGGGTCTGTCCGAACAAGACCTGGCAGATGCGGCGCAACTCGCGTCGCTTGCCGATGAAACGCCGGAAGGCCGCAGCATCGTCGTGCTTGCCAAGCAGCGGTTCAACCTGCGCGAGCGCGGGATGGCAGACCTGCATGCCACGTTCATCCCCTTCACCGCGCAAACGCGAATGAGCGGAGTCGACTTGCCGGATCGCGAGATTCGCAAGGGCGCGGCGGAGTCGGTGAAGCGCTACGTCGAGCGTCATCACGGCGTGTATCCGAAGGAAGTGCAGACGGCGGTGGAAGAAGTCGCGAGGCGCGGCAGCACGCCGCTCGTCGTGGCGGACAAGCAGGGTGATGTTGCGCGCGTGATCGGCGTGATTGAACTCAAGGACATCGTCAAGGGCGGCATCAAGGAGCGCTTCTCCGAACTGCGCAAGATGGGTATCAAGACGGTGATGATCACCGGCGACAACCGCCTTACAGCAGCAGCCATCGCCGCTGAAGCGGGCGTGGACGATTTTCTGGCCGAAGCGACGCCAGAAGCCAAGCTCGCGATGATCCGCTCGCACCAGGCCGAAGGGCGCCTGGTAGCGATGACCGGCGACGGCACGAACGACGCTCCGGCGCTCGCCCAGGCCGACGTCGCCGTGGCGATGAACACTGGCACGCAGGCGGCGAAGGAAGCCGGCAACATGGTCGACCTCGACTCGAACCCGACGAAGCTGATCGAAATTGTCGAGATCGGCAAGCAGATGCTGATGACGCGCGGCTCGCTCACGACCTTCTCGATCGCCAACGACGTCGCGAAGTACTTCGCGATCATCCCGGCGGCGTTTGCGACGACGTACCCGCAGTTGCACGTGCTGGACATCATGCATCTGACGTCGCCGAGTTCGGCGATCCTGTCGGCGGTCATCTTCAATGCCCTGATCATCGTGGTGCTGATTCCGCTTGCGCTCAAGGGCGTCAAGTACCGGCCGCTCGGCGCGGCACCGCTCCTGCGCCGCAACCTGCTGATCTACGGTCTGGGCGGTCTCCTGATTCCCTTCCCGGGCATCAAGCTGATCGACATGCTGATGACCGCCTTTGGCTGGGCGTAAGGCTTACGAAGAACCCTGACGGGCGCGTGCGTGTAATTCTGCATGCGCCCTATTCCTCCGGCGACACGTGCGTCGCAATTGCAAGCAACTGGCTTACGGATCATGAAAAACTCTTTTCGCCCCGCGATCGTGCTGTTCGTCGCATTGGCCGTCATTACAGGTGTCATCTATCCGGTCGTGGTGACGGCAGTGGGTCGCGCCGCATTTTCCGACAAGGCGAGCGGCAGCTTCATTGAAAGGAACGGAAAGCTGGTCGGCTCGGAACTGATTGGCCAGCAATTCGATGCTCCTCAGTATTTCTGGGGCCGGCTGTCCGCCACTTCGCCAAACCCGTACAACGCGCAAAGTTCGAGCGGGTCGAATCTCGGCCCGACCAACCCCGCGCTCGCCGATGAGGTGAAGGGACGGATCAGCGCACTCCACGATGCAGATCCTGCGAACACCATGCCGATCCCCGTCGACCTGGTGACGTCCTCGGGTAGCGGTCTGGATCCGGAAATCAGCCCGGCTGCCGCTGCGTATCAAGCGGCGCGTGTGGCGAAGGCGCGTGGAATTCCGGTGGACCAGGTGAACGAACTCATCGCGCAGAACACGACTGGCCGCCAGTTCGGGGTCTTCGGCGAAGCGCGCGTCAACGTGCTGACCATGAACATCGCCCTTGACGATCTGAAGCCCGCCAAGTGATTGAGGACCGGCCCGTGCGCATCGAATGGGCCGGGACGTGCCAGTGCAACGAGGTTAGGCGACGCGGTCGCGGGAGAGGCTCGTTCGACGCGTCGCCCGGTGGCAGCGTGCCATCGCAACGGATCAGGCCGAGTATCGTCGCCCAAGCGAGGAGCATGTTGCCAGGTCGCGGGGAGACATTTTGATTGAACCGACCACCACCATCATTCTGATCGAGGACGACAAGCAAATCCGCCGCTTCGTCCGTGCAAAGCTTCGGGATCAAGGCATGACGGTCTTCGAAGCGGAGACCGGACAGCAAGGCTTGATCGAGACGACCAACCGGAAGCCGGATCTCCTGGTTGTCGACCTGGGCTTGCCTGACCGGGATGGACTCGATGTCATTCGCGATGTCCGGCGCTGGAGCGAGATGCCGATCATCGTCTTGACGGCGAGGACTGGAGAGCCCGACAAGATTGCCGCGTTCGACGCGGGCGCAGACGATTACCTGACGAAGCCATTCGGCATCCCGGAACTGCTTGCACGAATCAAGGTGCAATTCAAACGCCGAAACCGCGGCGGCATCGATGATTCGTCAGTTGTTCGCTTCGGCCCGACGACAGTCAATCTTGCTACCCGGATAGTGACCAAAGACGGAAAAAGCGTTCACCTGACGCCGATTGAATATCGGATGCTGGACGTGCTCGTACGACATGCGGGACGAGTGCTGACGCGACGACAGTTGCTAACCGAGGTTTGGGGACCCAAACACTTGAACGACACGCACTATCTCCGAATCTACATGGGAAGCCTCCGACAGAAGCTCGAACGTAACGCGGCTCAACCCGAACACCTCATAACAGAAACCGGTATTGGCTACCGCCTTATCGGAGTGCAGTAGGCAGCGGACGGGCTCGTCATTATGTGTCGAGTCCCGCACGCGAGACGTCGTAGCCATGTTTCCGCGGCAGACGTTCACTCTGCCATCCGCGTCGCAATGACGCGTATCGCGTGGAAGAGTTCTCGCAAAATCACGGGCTGTCGACTGCGGCGTTCGGTGCATGAAAACATCGCGGTCACATGCAAAGCTTCCACGCGCACTGATCTTTTCGGATCCAGACAAGCGGCGCCAGCGCCTCGTTTGCGGTCCACGTCGGACGTCGTATTCGGCGTGACGCTCGGCGCTTCGAAACACCACGTGATCCGCCCGACGCGCGACAAACGCCGCGTGGCCGATGCAGCACGACGCCCAACGGCACTCCCCTCTCCTTCCGCAGCCACAAGTCACTGCCACCCGGCGAATTCGGAATGCGGACTAAAGCACCGATAACGCATACGAACCCGGATAGCTCGTAACTATTCATACGGTTCACCACCGACTCGTCAAAAAAATACCTGGAATACGCAACGAAACTCATGTGTTTTGGTTGCGTGATCTCCATTTCGATGCACACGGAAGGCCGATAGTGAGGATGTCAAGGCGCTGACCCCGCTCACGCATGCTCTTAACCTTATTCGGCTCTCATCCATGAGGTTTGATCGGCGCGCGATCTTTTGGAATTAGAAAAATGCATCACGTCTACATCGAACGACTGCTGGCGCTGTCCATCACGTATTCCGTAACGTGTGTCGTTCCTGGTCCCGATTTCGTGAACGTGACGTCTCACGCGCTTGCCGCGCGAAAGAGCGGCATGCTCGCTGCGGCCGGGGTTGCGCTAGGCTGCAGTATCTGGTCCACGGCGGCCGCATTTGCACTCGACTTTTTGACGACCGGACTGGCTCCGTTCAATCACATCATCAAGATCTGCGGCGCATCGTATCTGGCCTATCTCGGATTGCGAGCAGCGCTCAGGGCCCTCGGGCCCAATGCGGCGCGCCTGAAAACGACTGCGACTGAGGCGGGCCACTGGGCTTCCTTCCGTCGGGGTTTCACCACTGACATGACCAATCCGACGTTGATCGTTTTCTTTGGAAGTCTCTTCGCGACCATTCTGCCGTCCGATGCTCCAGCATGGGTTCGATGCGCGGCCATTTGCATCGTGACCTTGATCGCCGGCATCTGGCACCTCGCCGTTGCCATGCTCTTTTCGGCACAACGGACTCTGAGCGTCTACATGAAAATCAGACGCCCGACGGACATCGCGCTTGGCATAGTCCTCATCGGTCTGGGTCTTCGGCTATCCGGATGCCTGGAAGGTGTTTGAACGTGACTTGCCGGTCGTTCGCTGCGGCCGACTCGGGCCGTGCGCGTCCTTGATATCCCGCCTTATCGATGCGGCGGGACATGACGGCGTCGATGCACGTCGCCGCGCACAGGCCGCGTTCAAGTGGCGTCGAGGCGTCGCTTCCATTCTTGTACGTGCGGCCACAGCGGCTTTCCGATCAGACGGAGAGAGCGCGTTCAGAAGCGAGCTTTCATCGAACGGCTTCTGGCAGCGCGGGCAATTGCGGTACCTCTCTGGTCCATCCGCACCGTAACCAGTCGCGGATACGAAGTGTCGGCCGGATCACGCCATTGCGGCGATCCGTCATTCGCATTGAAATCACGGATTTCATCCGACAAGAGCAGACCACTTCCGCTTGCACACCACATCGTCACGGGCAGCTCCGGTGCCGTGAAATCGGCCTTGACAATATCTGACTATGCAGATATTATTCAGCGCATCAATGGAGGCGCACATGGACCACTACACGCGCGACAATTTCAGTCTCACCCAGAGCGTCGGCTTTGCCATCAACAAGGCGCGCAACCTGCTCGTCGCGGAAGTGGATACCGCCCTCAAGGACCTGGGCATCACCAGCCAGCAAATGGGCATTCTGCTATCGATGCGCGGGGGCGTCACGGCAACGCCGTTCGAATTGTCCAAGCTGCTGGGGATCGACACAGGCCTGATGACGCGCATGCTCGACAAGCTGGAAGACAAGGGCTTGCTCGAACGGTCGCGCAGCCTCGAGGATCGACGCGTGGTGAATCTGAATCTGACCGTGCAAGGCGAAGAGCTGGCAGCGCGCCTGCCGGATATCGTGCCGGTCGTGCTCAACGCCCGCCTGAAGAAGTTCACGAAGAGCGAGTTCAAGGAACTGCGCCGCCTGCTGTACAAGTTTCTGGAAGACTGAGCGGAATCGGCATCACGACCGCTCGTTTTTTTATCTAATTATCTGACAGGTCAGAAAATGCAATCACAATTAAACCGACGCGTTTCCGGTTTGCGCATCGCGAAGGCGAGCGTCACGGTGATCTTCGCGGCAGTGTTGTCGGCGTGCGTGAACTATGCCGGCATTCATAGCGACAAGGAAATGGCGCAGCCGCAGTCGTATGCGACAGAACGGAGCCTGCCGTCCGAAGCGGGCCACTGGCCCGCCGCCGGCTGGGCCAGCCAGTTCGGCGACGCGCAACTCAAGGCGCTGCTCGACGAAGCGCTGGCGGGCAGCCCGACCCTCGAACAGGCGCGCTCGCGCGTCGCCGCGGCGGCGGCCTACAGCGAGACCGCCCGCGCGAACACGTTGCCGCAAGTCGGGGCATCGTATTCGTACTCGCGCCAGCAGTATTCGTCGAATGCGCTCGTGCCGCCGCCTTACGCCGGATCGTGGCAGTCGGAGAACAAGGCGCTCTTGTCGGCTTCCTACGATCTCGACCTGTGGGGAAAGAACCGCGCGGCGCTCGACGCCGCGGTGTCGCAATTGCAGGCGAGCCGGGCCGATGCCGAAGTCGTCAGGCTCACGCTCAACGAAACCATCGCGCGCGCCTACAACCAGCTCGCGCGGCTCTACGCGCTGCGCGACATCGCGCAGCAGGAGATTGCCCAGCGCGAGAAGATCGAACGCATCACGACCGGCCGCATCGCGACCGGACTCGACACCGAAGTCGAACTCAAGACCGCGCAGGCGAATCTCGCGACGAGCCGTGCCGCGCTCTCCTCGCTCGACGGCAACATCCTCTCGACGCGCTACCAGATCGCCGCCCTGCTCGGTGCGGGGCCGGACCGGGGGTTGTCGATCGCGCGTCCGGCGCTCGGCATCGGCGACGAAGTGCGTCTACCCGACAACCTCCCCGCCGACCTCGTGAGCCGCCGGCCGGACATCGTTGCCGCCCGCTGGCGAGTCGATTCCATGACACACGGCGTGAAGGAAGCGAAGGCCGAGTTCTATCCGGACATCAACCTGAGCGCATCCCTCGGACTCGATGCGTTCGGCTTCGGCCGATTCCTCACGGCAGGGAGCCGCACGATGTCGGCAGGCCCGGCGATCCATCTCCCGATCTTCGACGGCGGCGCATTGCGCGCGCAATTGAAAGGCCGCTACGCGGATTTCGACTACGCGGTCGCGACGTATAACCAGACGCTCGTCACCGCCCTGTCCGAAGTCGCGACGCAACTCGCGCAAATCCGCTCGACCGATGCGCAGCTCGTCGACGCCGAAGCCGCGCAGGCCGCAGCCCGCCGCGCTAACGAGCTCGCGCTCACGCAGTACAAGGCAGGTCTCACGAACCAGTTGACGGTGCTCAACGCGGAAACGAACGCGCTTGCGACCGATCAGGCAGTCTCGAATCTGAAGATGTACCGCCGCGACCAGCAGATCGCGCTCGCCGCGGCGCTCGGCGGCGGTTACACCGATTCCGCTGACGATCATGCCGAGCCCGTCGTTGCGTCGCGCTGAAGCGGACACATCCACGAATTCATCAGGAGCATTGAAATGAGCGACACGATCACCTCCGCCCGGACGACGGCGGAAAAACCCGAAAACGAGCAGGAGGCCGCATCGAAGAACCCGGCCAGGCGCAAGCTGCTGCTTTCGCTGCTCGCCGTGGCCGTCGTGATAGGGAGCGCAGGCTACGGCACGTACTACTACACCACCGGCCGCTTTCACCAGGAGACCGACGACGCCTATGTCAGCGGCAATCTCGTTCAGCTGACGCCGCAAGTGAGCGGCACGGTGATCGCGGTGAACGCCGACGACACCCAGATCGTGAAGCAAGGCACACCGCTCGTGACGCTCGACGCCGCCGACGCGAAAGTGGCGCTCTCGAGTGCCGAAGCCACGCTCGGCCAGACGGTGCGTCAGGTGAGCAGCCTGTATGTGAACAACGAGTTCTACGCGGCGACCGTCGCGCAGCGGCAATCCGACCTTGCCCGCGCCATCGACGACCTGAAGCGCCGTCAGGCTGTCGCCGGCACGGGCGCGGTGTCGGGCGAAGACATCGCCCATGCGCGCGACGCCGTGAGTTCCGCGCAAGCCGCGCTCGACGCCGTGCGCCAGCAGTCCGAAGCCAATCACGCGCTCACCGACCGCACCTCGATCGAAGCGCATCCGAACGTGCAGGCGGCATCGTCGAAGGTGCGCGACGCCTATCTCAACTACGCGCGCAACACCCTGCCCGCGCCGGTGACCGGCTACGTGGCGCGCCGTTCGGTGCAGGTCGGCCAGCGCGTCGCGCCCGGCACGCCGCTGATGGCGATCGTGCCGCTCGACGGCGTCTGGGTCGACGCCAACTTCAAGGAAGTGCAGCTCGCGCGCATGCGCATCGGCCAGCCGGTGACGCTCACCGCCGACGTCTACGGTTCGAAGGTCAAGTATCACGGACATGTCGAAGGATTCTCCGCCGGCACCGGCGCCGCGTTCGCCGTCCTGCCCGCGCAGAACGCGACCGGCAACTGGATCAAGGTCGTTCAGCGCCTGCCCGTGCGCATCCGGCTCGACCAGCGTGAGCTCGACGCGCATCCGCTGCGCATCGGCCTCTCGATGCTGGCGGAGGTCGACACGCGCGACGAGTCCGGCACGCAACTCGGCGCCGCGACGACGACGTCCTATCGCACCGACGTATTCAGCCGATACGGCGAAGAAGCCGACGCCGAGATCGCAAGGATCATCGAACAGAACATGCCGGCGCGTGCCGTTGCATCGGAACCGTCCAGGGCGCCTGCCAGGCGCCGCGCAGGCTGATTTTTTTTGGCCCATATATCTGACTCGTCAGACTTAGACAACTCAGGTGATTCGATGAATCAGTCCAATACTCCCGCGCCGCTCACTGGCGGCAAGCTCGTGCTCGGGACCCTCGCGGTGGCGCTCGCCACGTTCATGAACGTGCTGGACTCGTCGATCGCGAATGTCGCGATTCCGACGATCGCCGGCAACCTGGGCGTATCCATCGACGAAGGCACGTGGGTCATCACGCTGTTCGCCGCCGCGAACGCGATCGCGATTCCGCTGACCGGCTGGCTCACGCAACGCGTCGGACAGGTCAAGCTGTTCGTCTGGGCGATCCTGCTCTTCGTGCTTTCGTCGTGGCTGTGCGGCATCGCGCCGAACCTGCCGGTGCTGCTTGCCGCGCGGATTCTTCAGGGCGCCGTCGCGGGACCGCTGATTCCGCTTTCGCAGGCGCTCCTGCTCGGCTCGTATCCGAAGGAAAAGAGTTCGCACGCGCTCGCGCTGTGGGCGATGACGGCCACCGTCGGTCCGATCGCGGGACCGGCGCTCGGCGGATGGATCACCGACAGCTACTCGTGGTCGTGGATCTTTTACATCAACATCCCGGTGGGACTGTTCGCCGCAGCCGTCACATGGGCCATCTACCGCGACCGCGAAACGCCGGTCAAGCGCATTCCCATCGACAAGGTCGGCCTCGTTTCGCTGATCGCCTGGGTCGGCTCGCTGCAGATCATGCTCGACAAGGGCAAGGACCTCGACTGGTTCAACTCGCCCGTCATCGTAGGGCTCGGCCTGTTTGCGCTCGTGAGCTTCCTTTTTTTCCTGATCTGGGAGCTGACCGAGAAGAATCCGGTGATCGACATCAAGCTCTTCAACGGGCGCAACTTTCTCGCCGGGACGGTGGCGATTTCCGTCGCGTATGCGGTGTTCTTCTCCAATCTCGTTCTGCTGCCGCAATGGATGCAGGGCTATCTCAACTACCGGTCCGTCGATGCGGGGCTCGTCACCGCGCCGCTCGGCATCTTCGCCGTGATCCTCGCGCCGGTGATGGGCAAGATCATGCCGAAGTCCGATGCCCGCGTGCTCGCGACGCTCGCGTTTCTCGGCTTCGCCGCCGTGTTCTTCATGCGCTCGCACTACACCACGGGCGTCGATACCTGGACGCTCGTCGTCCCCACGCTGTTGCAGGGCATTCCGATGGCGCTCTTCTTCGTGCCGCTCACCGCGATCATCCTTTCGGGCTTGCCGTCCGCGAAGATTCCCGCGGCGGCGGGGCTGTCGAACTTTGTGCGCGTGTTCGCAGGCGCGGTGGGAACGTCGCTCGCGAACACGGGATGGAACGACCGGACGATCCTGCATCACTCGCAACTCGCCGATCAGGCGAGCCCGCACAACCCGGCCTTCGTCGATGCGATCGGCTCGCTGCAAGGGGCGCTCGGCGGGGGCACGCCGCAGGCGCTTGCGTTTTTCGAACGCTCGCTCACCACGCAGGCCGCGATGCTCGGGCTCAACGACATCTTCTGGCTGTCGGCGGTGATCTTTATCGCGATCATTCCGCTCATCTGGCTCACGAAGCCGGACAAGGGCACGGGAGCCGGAGCGGCGGGCGCGGGCGGGCATTGACCGGATGGTGCACAGCTGCAACGCGCGACGCTTGATTTCCCTTTGTGCGCACAGGACTGGCAGCGGTGCTCACGAGGCTCAGGCACGGGAAGCCAGCCGAAGCGATTCGTTCTTGCCGCCGTCACGTCGTCCATGAAGTCTGTTTCGACGAGCCCGCATTCATCCGGGCCGCGACGACCCCGGGATGAATACTCGCCAATCGTGTGCGATTACTACGGCCAAGGATCGAACCCGGCATGCAAATGCGGTTGATGGGACAATCGTCCAGGCGTTGATGCCACGGCTTTCGACTGCCTGACTTCTGCTCAAATCAACCGTTGGTAAGTGGAGATTCACGAATGCATTTTGTCAGCAAGCTGCTTGCCGTCGCCACGGCAATGGGCTTCGTCGTTGCCGCGTATGCGCAGGTACCGGAACCGGCCGGCGGCCGCGTCGGTGCCTATCCCGAAGGCGACCTGCCGCTCGAAAGCGGCCAGGTGATCAAGGACTTTTCCCTCTCCTACGAAACCTACGGAACGCTAAACGCCGCGAAATCGAATGCGATCCTGATGGTGACTGCGATCGGCGGCAATCATCACCGGCTCGACTATTTGATCGGACCGGGCAAGGCGCTCGATACCAACCGCTACTTCATCATCACGACCGATGCGATCGGCAACGGTCTCAGCACGTCGCCGTCGAACAGCACCGCGCAGCCGGGCATGGCGTTTCCGCGCTTCGTTATCCGCGACATGGTCGAATCGCAATATCGGCTCGTCACGGCCAAGTTCGGCATCGAGCACTTGTTTGCGGTAGTGGGCGCGTCGATGGGCGGCATGCAGACCCTGCAATGGGGTGTGAGCCATCCGGGCATGATGGACGCGCTCGTTCCCATCGTGCCGCTTGGCCGCACGCCCCCGTGGACGAAGACGGTGCTCGAACTCACGCGCCAGGAAATCATGGGCGACCCGGCGTGGGACGGCGGGAACTACCGGCAGCCACCGGAGAAGGGAATGCGCATGTGGGCCGGGACGATGGCGCTGATCACGCGCACGCCCGAGCTCATGAAGAACACGGTGACGAACAGCGACGACGCGGCGCCGTGGCTGCGCAAGACCGAGGACAGCACATGGAAGAATTTCGACGCGCGCAACTGGGTCTATCAGACCTGGGCCTACGACGCGCACGATCTCGGCACGACCCCGGGCTTCGGCGGCGACTACTACAAGGCGCTGCGCTCGATCCGCGCGCGCATGCTGGTGCTCGCGGGTGTGGGTGACCTGCTCAATCCGGAGCCGGAAGCGCTCGAGGTGGCGAGCTACGTGCACGGCGCGCAGTTCGAATCGATCGAACCGCGCTGGCCGTCGGGACACTTTTCGGCCGCGGGCACGACGCAGCCGGAAGTCGACTTCCAGAACCGCGAGATCGGTACGTTCCTGACGAAGATCGCGGCCGAAAAGCACATCGAGTGACCGGTCAGCGCCGCGACATGCGGTAAGCAAAGGCATGCCGCGACTCGCGAGCGAGTCGCGGCTCGTATTACCGCAAGGATCAGCCGCGCGTCGGCTCGATCGCCCGGTTGCCCACCGGCATGAACGCCGACAGCACAAAGGTAACGACGATATTCGCCGCAAGCGCGATCAGCCCGATATAGACGGGATACGTCGCGTCGCCCAGATGCAGTGCGACCACGGGCTTCAGACCCTCCGCGGCGGCAAGTGCCGTACCGGTCACGATGCCGACCAGCCAGCCGCAGAAGAGACCCTGCCGCGAAAGCCGCCGGGTATAGAGCGTGAACACGATCGACGGAAAGACCTGCAGTATCCACACGCCGCCGAGCAGTTGCAGATCGATCGCGTATTGGGTCGGCAGGAACACGATGAACAGCAGCGCGCCGAACTTGACGATCAGCGAAATGAACTTCGCGGTCGACGCTTCGCCCGCCGGCGTGATGTTCGGATTGACCAGAGGACGCCACAGATTGCGCGTGAACAGGTTCGCCGCGCCAATCGACATGATCGCCGCAGGCACCAGCGCGCTGATCGCAATCGCAGCCGCCGCGAACCCGACGAACCACGACGGGAACAACCTGCCGAAGAGCGCGGGCACCACATCGGACGCGGACTGAACCCTGATGCCCGCCGCGATCGCCATGTAGCCCAGCAACGCGATCAGGCCGAGGAGCAGCGTATAGGCGGGCAGGAAGATCGCGTTCTTCCTGACCGTCTTGGCCGACGACGAGGACAGCACGGCCGTCATCGTGTGCGGATACATGAACGCGGCCAGCGCGGAGCCGAGCGCGAGCGATGCGTAGGCCGTGAATTGCGACGGCTTCAGGATGATGCCGGTCGCCCCGCCCTTCGCAGTGAAGAACTTGTCTGCCGCGTCGAATACCGTTGCATAGCCGCCGAGCTTCGTGGGAATCAGCCAGACCGCGGCGATCACCACGATGTAGATCATGATGTCCTTGACGAACGCGATCATGGCCGGCGCGCGCAGGCCGCTTGCATAGGTGTACAGCGCGAGGATCACGAATGCGGCGACGAGCGGCAGCTCGCCCGTCACGCCGAGCCCCTTGATGACGACCTGCATCCCGACGAGCTGCAAGGCGATATACGGCATCGTCGCGACGATACCCGTCAGCGCGATGGCAGCGGGCAGGAGCTTGCCGCCATATTCGCCGTGCACGTAGTCCGCGGCGGTGATGTGATTCTTCGCATGCGCGATTTGCCAGAGCTTGGGCATCACCGCGAATACGAACGGGTAGACGATGATCGTATAAGGCAGCGCGAAGAAGCCGTACGCGCCGACCGAATAGACGAGCGCCGGCACCGCGATCACCGTATAGGCCGTATAGAAATCGCCGCCAACGAGGAACCACGAGATCACCGTGCCGAACTGCCGTCCGCCGAGACCCCATTCATGCAGTTGCGTCAGGTCGCCACGCTTCCATCGCGCGGCGACGAATCCGAGGACCGTGACCAGCGCGAAGAATCCGATGAAGACTGCCATCGCCGTGCTGTCGATCGAATGCGCGCCGTTCATTTGAAACTCCTGTAAGCAATGCAGAGCAGGAGCGAAGTGAGCGGCACCCACAGCAGTTGATACCAGTAGAAGAACGGAAACCCGAGAAGTGCAGGCTTGAGGTCGTTGTAGAACGGCAGCCAGAGCAGCCCGATGTAGGGAAGAAGCAGCAGGACCCGGAACCAGGGACGCCGCGCGTGGTTGGTTGTCATGTCGTTTGTAATCTATTTGAAAAACTCCCGGCCTCAAGGCATAACGACTGCGCCGTGGCGCGGTGTTGCGCACGCTGCCAGGAAACGTAAACGGAAAGTCCGTGAGCCGTCGAACGTCTTCCAATTCGGCGGCGTTCGGGATTATCGGCAAATTTCAGAATGGCTGCAGAGACAAGGCATCCGCACATCGCCAAGTGCCGTTGCAGCGTCCGTCAAGTCGATGCGGAGAGGCCTCTCGCAGACGTGCGAGCCATGCTGGAAGCATTCCGAAAGGACAGCGTCCCTTGTCGTTCGGTTCTGTTCGAAAGGCTTTCCCAAGGGTCAAGCTCGCATGAGCACACGAGCGCTTGCTTGCAAGTTGATATCGGCTGCCTGACACGCTGCAATGCCCGATCACGGCGTCCATCGGTAAACCACGATGCTGGAGCCGTTGTAGTTGTCTTTGGTGATCACGTACTCGCCGGTCGATCTGAGGAACGCTCTCAGGCCGTACATCGAATCTACGTCGTTGCCGACGTCCACGGTACCGGGACTCGAGTTGATCAGCGTGGTGTCGAGGTTGCCCGTGGTGAGATTGAAGACGTCGATGTTGGGCACGGTGTGCACGTAGCCGAGGAAGAGATAGTTGCCGGCCGCCGTCATCGACTTGGGGTTGGCGCTCGTGATGTTGATCACCGGGTCGGGCCTGCTGATGTTGCCCGCGCTCCAGCCGTGATACACCTCGATCCTCGTTTGTATCGCCGTCCAGTCCCAGCTTCCCGCGATGCCCTGCGCGAGGATCATGGTGTCGCTTTCCGGAAGGTAGATGATGCGCGTCAATGGCCGGATGCTCTCCGGCGTGGAGATCGTGACCGCGGGTCCCCATGTCGGTTTGCCGTTGCCGTCGAACCCGGTCAGCGGGTAATGGTAGATGTGGTTCGTCCGGTCCAGGCCGGCCCACACGTCTCCCCTGCTGTCGATGCAGAATCCGCCCGTGACCTGCAGGTTCGTATTGAACACGGGGCCCGGAATCGATGCGTCCGGTATGGCGATGTAGCCATTCGCTGCGTTGAAGTGGTAGAAGTAGAAGATGCCGGGGTTCTGGCCCGACGCCACGAGAATCCGGTTGCCGCCGACCGTGACGAGCTGACCGAAGTGCTCGTCGCGCTGGGTATCGTTCATGTTGAGGCGCGGGTCGGACGGGTAGGTAAACGGATCGACGGTGTTCGCGACGAAAGTCCCTCCCGCGGTGCCGGTGTAGATGTTGGTGCCGCCATAGAAGTACGCGCCGTCCGTGGCCGGGTCCGGGGCGGCGACGCCCTCGAAGTTCAGGGACTGGAGTTTCCATCGCAGGTTGCCGGCACTGTCGTACGCGTGAAGGTCGGTGGCGCCGTTGCGGCCCAGGTCCCAGCCGCCGCCCCACGGATTGTTGAGCACATACAGGTTGCCGGCGGCATCCCTGCCGATGCCGGCAACGCGCGTGAAGCGCTTGTCGCCGACCTGGCCTTTGATACCGGTAGTCGTGTCGAGATAGCCGCCCTGAACGCCGAACGTGCCGACCTGCGCCGGCGTACCCGAGATGTTGTACAGCTTGATGTTCATGTCGGGGCCTTCGTCGCCGACCATGAGCTGCCCGGACCACGCATCGAAAAAGAGCGCGGACGGCCGCGAAGCCGCGGGCATCTGAATGGTATTCAGCAGGGCGCCGGCCGGGCTGAATTCGAGGATTGCGCCCGCGCTCTTGCGGGCCACCCAGAGATTGCCTGCACCATCCACGGCGAGCGCGCCGGGACTCGCGACGCTGATGTCCCGCTGCCAGGCGCCGTCGGTGGTGAAGACCCGGACGCGGTTGCTGAAAGTATCGCTTGCATAGAGGAGCGAGCCCGAGGTTGCGAGACCGGTGATGACATCGCCGCGGCTGACGGCATTCCACACGCTGACGTTGATGACGAGATCGCGCTTGCCGGTGACGCGGTCGTATCGCCCCACCGCCCCAGTGCCGGCCGGTGTGCCGAACTGCAGCGCCGCGAAGATCGAAGTGGCATTGCCCGTGATGGCACCACCCTGGAACTCGCTGTTGATTCCGATGGAGCCGATGCTCTTGCCGTCCTGGTATATCGCGACTCCGCCCTCGTTTTCGTCCCACAGGGACGCCGTGTAGATGACCCCTTCCGGCGCGACCCACATCGAGCGCGCGGTGTTGCCCACGTGAGCGGCAAGCGTTCCGTATGTGTTCGCCAGCCAGTCGGTGGTGTATTGCGCCTGACAGCCCGGCGCAATCATCGCGATCAATACACAAAACAATACGGCACGAATTCGTTTCTTCACCATGGGTGATGCGGTCCTGACGGTGGCGCCTCGATAACCTGAATCGCAGGGCGGAGCAACGAGTATCGAAGAAAAATAACCAATCGTCAGACAATAAATAATCAATGCCTCGGGGGACTTCGGACGCGGATGGGGATTCGAAAAGCCTTCGTTACGGCGGGATAGACGCGACCGGCCGCACCATTTTTTTTATGTATTTTTCCGGCGGCGCGACTGAAAGGCTCCGGTGCTGGTGGCCGCTGCGCGTGGCTGTTAATGGAAAGCCGTGGGCGATCCGTGCTCGGGAAGATCGCCAATGCTCCGGCCGGACAGGCGCACATGATCGGCGCGTTGCAGCAGGAGACCGCAACGCCTGCGAGCCCGACACGTTATACGATGTCTTATAATTAATACCTCCAAAAGCCACATAGGCAATGGTGCGATAAGGAGCTGAAGCGATGGGCCTCTCGGCCGTATTTACGGGTAAACTCCATTGGCCTGCGCCGAACACCTATATAGACTGTCATCGTACAACATATCGATCGCATTGGAGAAATGGCAACTGGCCCTGAGCGGTCCTGCCCGAACCAACAGGAGACATCCTTGACAGCCGGTATCGCCAGGCGACGCGCACATTTTGATCGCGTTCACCTCGAACGACTCGACAGCGTGAACACCGGCTCCGTCAGTTCGCGCATTCGACCTCTTCGGCCCTTCCCTTTGAATCACCTCGACACTTAAGATCACGACACCGCCCGCCCTCGACCCATCGACACATCGAAACGACCGCCATGTCCACCAACACGAGCCAGTCTCACGCCACTCCCACCGTCACCGAACTGCGGGTGATCCCGGTCGCCGGCCGCGACAGCATGCTGCTCAACCTGAGCGGCGCGCACGGCCCCTTCTTCACGCGCAACATCGTGCTGCTGCGCGACAGCGCGGGCAACACGGGCGTGGGCGAAGTGCCGGGCGGCGAGAGCATCCGCAAGACCATCGATGACGCGCGCCCGTTCGTCGTCGGCCAGTCGATCGGCAACCTGCAGGCGATCCTGAACAAGGCGCGCACGCAGTTCGCCGACCGCGACGCAGGCGGGCGCGGCCTGCAGACCTTCGACCTGCGCACGGCGATCCACGCCGTCACCGCGCTCGAAGCCGCCCTGCTCGATCTGCTCGGCCAGCACCTCGGCGTGCCCGTCGCGGCGCTGCTCGGCGAAGGCCAGCAGCGCGACGAAGTCGAGATGCTCGGGTATCTGTTCTACATCGGCGACCGCAACAAGACCGACCTGCCGTATGCAAGCGGCGCGGACGGCACCGACGACTGGTCGCGCCTGCGTACCGAACAGGCGCTGACCCCGGAGGCGGTCGTGCGCCTGGCGGAAGCCGCGCAGGCGCGCTACGGCTTCAACGACTTCAAGCTGAAGGGCGGCGTGCTGCCCGGCGATGCGGAAATCGAGGCGGTTACCGCGCTCGCCGAGCGCTTTCCCGACGCACGCATCACGCTCGATCCGAACGGCGCGTGGTCGCTTGCGGAGGCCATTCGTCTCTGCCGCGACCAGCACGACGTGCTCGCCTACGCGGAAGACCCGTGCGGCGCGGAGAACGGCTACTCCGGCCGCGAGGTCATGGCCGAATTCCGCCGAGCGACGGGCCTGCCCACCGCGACCAACATGATCGCCACGGACTGGCGTCAGATGGGTCACGCCATACAGCTGCAATCGGTCGATATCCCGCTCGCGGACCCGCACTTCTGGACGATGCAGGGTTCGGTGCGCGTCGCGCAGATGTGCAACGACTGGGGCCTCACGTGGGGTTCGCACTCGAACAACCACTTCGACATCTCGCTTGCGATGTTCACGCAGGTTGCAGCGGCTGCGCCCGGGAAGATCACCGCCATCGATACGCACTGGATCTGGCAAGACGGCCAGCGCCTCACGCGCGAGCCGCTGCAGATCGTGGGCGGCAAGGTGAAGGTGCCGCAAAAGGCGGGGCTCGGTGTCGAGCTCGACATGGATGAACTGGAGAAGGCGCACGCGCTCTATCAACAGCACGGCCTCGGCGCACGCGACGACGGCATCGCCATGCAGTATCTGATCCCCAACTGGAAGTTCGACAACAAGCGGCCCTGTCTCGTGCGCTGAGCCCGGGGCAGCGCGGCGAACCCTCGGCGGACGATTCGTGAAGGCGCGGCGGAGTCCGGTGTGTTGCCGGGGCTCGCGGCACCATCCGCCGGCGGGCGACGCCAAGACGATTTGGGCATACGTTCGTGACGCAGGGCGCGCACGGCGGTCGCGTGAAACTCGGTGCTAATAACGCAGTGCGGCCAGAAGCGCATCAGATACCGCGGCGCGGGACGTCACTTCTTTGTTCAACACGAACTCGACGTGCCGACATACGCTGTTTCTCGATCTTGCAAAGCGGACGCGGTTCCTGCTGTCGACAACGCCGCGCTCGCTCGAACCGTCCGCGAAATGAGCGACGCACGACAGTCCTTCACAGCTTCCGCGTTCGCTCAAGGTGAAGCTGATCCAGTGCGCCTTCTCACTCGAGGAGGCCGCTTGTCCGCTCACGAGCGTTGAAGGAGGTCTCGCGCCCACATTGACTTCGAGGAAGATTCCGGGGTTCACGCCCACGATTACGTGATTCTTTCCGCAAGGACAAAGTACGCGATCGCCGTCTACGACGACCGACCTGTTCTTCTCTGTCATTCCCTCGCCCGTTCCGAGAATCTTGTATGTGCCTTTGCATTCGCCGCATGTCGCTTCGTCGCCGCTAAGGGCGACCTGTTGGCCGTTATCGAAAATCGTCGATGAACAGGCCAACACGAAGCCGCGGGTCGTGGTGGGATCTCCGTACCGTACTGCCACCTTACGCATTGCTCAATCTTCCTTTCCTGGATGCCTCTGACGCTTGATTGCTTGCTCAACGTTCGACCACACGTGCCTCAGAGTGGCGCGATAGTACAGAACCTTGAGTTCGTGACCGACCTTGTATAAAGCGGATTCTCTGTGCATCTGAAGGTTTCTGATCTCGCTGACAACCCATTCAGCATCGAAGGAGAGCCATACAGGAGGCATCGGCGTCAGCATATTGGGGCCGCATACCGGGGCGACCTCACGAAAGAATATTTCCTTCAGTGCTTGTATCGGATATGCGGATACCTTTGCGGCGTGACGGTCATAGTCGATCTCGTTGTCGACAAAAAACTCTGCTAGCGCTAGCCATACATAGTCCTTTTCTTTCTCGGCTATCTGATTCCCCATGTGCGGAATTCCTCCAGTTCATCGAGATAGGCATCGTAGGCCATCTGTGTCACGGTCGCGCCAACCGACGAGCCTATCAATAGCACTCCGATTGCGCAGATCGGTGCACCTGGTCCGCAGATAGACGAGGCAACCATGCCAGCAAGGGTACCGCCCAACATGCCGCCTTCGATTCCGGCGACTTGTCGTTCCGCTTCGCGCATCTTGTCATTTGCCTCCACGATTTCGTATCCCGCGATCGCTCCGGTTATCAACAGGCCGACCTTCCCCTGCACTCTCAGTCGGGCGGTTTTGGCGCTAACTTCCGCGTTGCTTCTCCCCGAGGACTCGATAATGGCGTAGCAAGCACGGTCCCTTTCGGCTTCGGTCAAGGCTCGAAAGGGCTTAGAGAAGTTCTTGGTCGAATATCTATCGAGAAGATATCCCAGGGAGGGCGGTTCAGCTTTTTGCGCTTGCGCCCTCGCCAAGCTTACCGGCGAAGTAATCTTTCTGGCTTCTTCCATGATCCGATTGCGCATGTCATGACAAAAGGCTGCACCCTCGACAGCCGACATGCGGCCAGCGTCGACTTCGGTCGGCACGCTTTCGCTCATTCGCTTGATTCCGAAAGCGTAGCGCGTTCTGACATTTGCACCACTGATCGCGTTTCGAGAGAAATAGGCTGCGGCCCCTTCCAGAGCGGCTCGTGCTTCCGCCAGAATCCGCGTGTCGATCTGATGTTCCGCGTCCGCTTCAAATGGTCCGCGAACAGAGTTCTTAACTGGTGCTTCGGTAGGCGGCATTACTGTGAGTGACCGCTAAGAGTACTTGAGAAACGGACGCGCCATCTCCGGCAATATCGTTCGATACGAATTCGAGCCACGAACCGACACTAACGTTGATCCCTGGAAAGCGAACGTGGTTATACCAATCGATGATTCCGCGCTCGCTCGAATCGCCAGCGAGGTGAGCAATGCACGACAGACCCTCGCAGCTTCCGCGCTCGTTCAGTGACGCGAATGATTCGCCTGATGGATTAAGACCGTGACACGAACTCGATTCGTGGCACCGCTACAGGATCGAGCCCATGAGGTGCCGCAGCATGGAGCGGCGTAAGAGTTCTAACACGCCGCGCGGCAGCACGATGAAAAATAGTGTCAAATCTTGCTTGACTCGTCGACCAATTGCCAATCGGCAATCATGCGTCCTGTGGAGCGGCCTGCATTGCGTGCGTGTGCGATCTCGATGCGACCTTAGAGCCGCGTGGGGTCCCGTGTGGCGGCCGGAACCGCTACCTGTTCCGCCTGCCATTCGCGCCAGAGCGCCATCAGCACGGCCACGATGACGGGCCCGAGAAAAAGCCCGATGAGGCCGAACGCCGCGAGGCCGCCCAGCACGCCGAACATCACGAGCAGAAACGGGATGCGGGCCGCGCTGCTGATGACGAGCGGGCGAATCAGGTTGTCCACCCAGCTCACGACGAGCGTCCCCCAGAGCAGCAGGCCGACCCCGGCGACGGTATTGCCCATGACGAGCAGCCACGCACCGACTGATCCCCAGACGAATGGCGTGCCGAACGGAATCAGCGCGACCAGCGCAGTAACGGCCGCCAGCAGGAGTGGCGCATCGACGCCCGCGGCCCAGTAGCCGAGTCCGGCGAGCGCGCCCTGCGCGAGGGCGGTCAGCACGAGCCCGTACACGACCGAGCGGGTCATGCCGCCGATCGCCAGCAGATAGATGTCCAGCCGGTCGCCCAGAAAAGGCCATAGCGCCGCACGCAACTGGTTCAGCATCATTTCGCCGTCGCGGTATATGAAGAACAGCGTGACGAGGGCGAAGCCGAGCTTCGTCGCGTTTCGCCCCACCCCGCCCACAAACTGGCCGACCTCGCTCTTCCACTGTTCCGCCCAATCCGCCACCTGCACGCGCACGGACGCGGGATCGCTCGCCATCTGGTTCAGGAGGTCCTGCAGCCATGTCCCAACCCAGGGAATCTTCGCGACGAACTCAGGCAATTGATGATGGCTGTTCGCGAGGTAATTGGCGACGCCCTGATAGAGGCCCGTCAGTTCGCGCGTCATCGGCACGATGAGTGAAAGCATCGGGACCACGAAGGCGCCCGTCAGGAGCACCGTCATCAGGAGCGCGCTCGCGACCGCGCTGCCGCGCAGCATCGCGCGCAGCCGCCGGTAGGTCGGCCACGTCACATAGGCGACGATGACCGCCCACGCGACGGGAACCAGAAAGAGATGCAGCACCGCATACCCGAGCGCGGCGAGGCCCGCCAGCAGCAGCAGGAGCACGATCCGCCGCGCGGATGGGGCGAAGCCGTTTCCATCCTTCAGATTCATGTTCGTGTACCCGCAGTGATGCCCCCGCCGCGAACGCAAACCGCCCGCAGCCTTTGTGTGCGGTGCGGCAACGCGCCGACGACCCGTTGGTTTGCGCGTCGATTGCTCTTGCGATTGCCCGCTGAAAACAGAAGATACCGGAAAATGCCCTGTCGACGGGAACGCGGCAACGCGCCGCGAGGCAGCGTTTATGATAGTTGCGATCCGATCGAATGCGAGCACCCGTCATGCGCATCACGCCCCTTCCGCCCCTGCAGTGCCTCGTCGCCTTCGAGGCGGCCGTGAGGCACGCGAGCTTCACGAAAGCCGCGAACGAACTTCATCTGACGCAAAGCGCGATCAGCCGGCAGATCCAGCAGCTGGAAGAATTTCTCGGCCGTTCGCTGTTCGTTCGCGAGCACCGGTCGCTGCGCCTCACGATCGCGGGAGAGCGCTATGCGGTCGACGTGCAGCGCCTGCTTGCGAACTGCGCCGAATCGACGCTCGAAGTCATGAAACGCTACGGCGATCTCGAACTGACGGTCGCGTGTTCCTCGGGCGTCGCCGTGTTGTGGCTCACGCCGCGCCTGCCGCACTTTCGTGCGGCGTACCCGAACATCAAGCTGCGCATGATCGTGCGCGACGGGCTCGCGTCGCTTTCGCCGGCCGAGTTCGATGTCGGCTTCTACTATGCGCGGCAGCGCGTCGCGGCGCACTTCACCGCGCGCCGCATCTTCGACGAGGAAGTCTTTCCGGTCTGCTCGCCGGCGTATCTGCGCGGCCGCGTGCTGAGCCCCGCCGATCTCGCGAACGAAACGCTGCTGATGCAGGAGGACGGCCAGCGTCAGTGGATGTCGTGGCCCGAATGGCTCGCGCTCAATCACGTGCAGATGCTCAAGACGCCGCAGGCCGTGACGATCAACCACTATCCTCAGCTCGTGCAGATGGCGATCCTCGGGCAGGGGGTCGTGCTCGGCTGGCGGCACATGATCGATGCATGCCTGGACGAAGGCCTCCTCGTGCGTGCGGCACACGAATCGGCGAGCCACGGCGGCGGCTACTACATCGTGTCGCCGAACGACCGCGCGCAAAATCAGGCTGCGCGCCTCTTCACGCGCTGGGCGTTCGAGCAGGCCGACCAAGCCGGGCATGCGGAACAGGCAGCCTGAAACATTTCGCATGCGCGTAGCGCATGCAGGCATGCGAATCTTTCGTTTCAGAAAAAAGCCGCTACCCCTCTAGCATGGGAGTCACACGCACAAGCCATCTTCTGACAAGGAAAGAGACCATGCAAGGAACGCTATCGCCGCACGTCGCCCTGTCCGTCGACGCGCTCGCGCAGCAACGCCGGCGCGCCATCATTGCCACGGTGCTCGGCAACGGGCTCGAATGGTTCGACTTCACCGTCTACAGCTTTTTCGCGGTGATCATCGCGAAGCTGTTCTTCCCGACGGGCAACGACTTGAGCTCGCTTCTGCTCGCGGTCGCCACCTTCGGCGTGGGCTTTTTCATGCGGCCGGTGGGCGGCATCGTGCTCGGCATCTACTCTGACCGGGTCGGCCGCAAGGCGGCGCTCTCGCTCACCATCCTGCTGATGGCGCTGGGCACCGCGATGATCGGCCTGGCACCCACCTACGACCAGATCGGCATCGCGGCACCCTTGCTGATCGTCGTCGCGCGGCTCTTGCAGGGCTTTTCCGCTGGCGGTGAAATGGGCGGGGCCACGGCGTTCCTCACTGAGTACGCGCCGCCCGAAAGGCGCGCGTATTACTCCAGCTGGATTCAGGCGAGCATCGGCTTCGCGGTGCTGCTCGGCGCGGCCGTCGGCACGTTCGTGACCTCGTCGCTCGATACGCAATCGCTCAACAGCTGGGGCTGGAGACTGCCGTTCCTGCTCGGCATCCTGATCGGACCGGTCGGCTACTACATCCGCAGCCGCATGGACGAAACCCCGGCGTTCAGCGCCGTCGCCGAAGAAGCGAAGGCCAGGTCGCCCCTGAAGGAAGTGCTCTCCACGTTTCCGCGCGAAACGTTCGCGAGCTTCTCGATGGTCATTCTCTGGACGGTCTGCACCTACGTGCTGCTCTTCTACATGCCGACGTATTCCGTGCGCACGCTGCACCTGCCGCAGTCGACGGGCTTCATCGCCGGCATGATGGGCGGGCTCATGATCATGTGCGTCTCGCCCTGCGTCGGCAAGCTCGCGGACGCGTACGGCCGCCGCATCTTCCTCTCTGGCGCGGCGCTCGCCATCCTGCTCCTCGCCTACCCGATGTTCGCGTGGATCAACCATGCGCCGGGACTCGTCTCGCTGCTCGTGTTCCAGGCCGTGTTCGGCGTGCTGATCGCAGCCTACACCGGCCCCATTCTCGCCGCGTTCGCCGAACTCTTCCCGACCCGGGTGCTCTCCACCGGCCTGTCCGTCGCATACAACTTCGCGGTGACGATCTTCGGCGGCTTCGCGCCCTTCTTCATCACCTGGCTCATCGCGAAAACAGGCAGCAACATGGCGCCCGCCATCTACGTGATGATCGCCGCCGCCATCAGTCTGACCGGCACGTTCTACATACGGGACGCGCGACGCACGGCTACTTCGCTTCGACAAGGAAACATGCAATGACCATTACCGTGATTCAGGGCGGCAACGTACTCGACCTCGGGCAAGGCGTCATGCTCGATCATCATCATGTCGTCATCGAAGACGGCAGCATCGTGGAAGTGACAGAGCGCAGCGTGGACTTTCCGGGCGCGCGCGTGATCGACGCGCGCGGCAAGACCGTGATGCCGGGCTTCATCGACTGCCACGTGCACGTGCTCGCGTCGAACGCGAACCTGGGCACGAACGCGACGCAGCCGAATATCCTCGCGGCGATCCGCGCGCTGCCGATTCTCGACGCCATGCTTTCGCGCGGCTTCACGAGCGTGCGCGACGCGGGCGGCGCCGACTGGGGCCTGATGCAGGCCGTCGAAACCGGCCTCGTGCCGGGGCCGCGTATCTTCCCTTCGGGCAAGGCACTGTCGCAGACGGGCGGCCACGGCGACTTCCGTCCGCGCGGCGACGTGCTGGAGCCGTGCTCGTGCTGCTTCCGGGCGGGTGCGATCGCGCGCGTGGTCGATGGCGTGGATGCCGTGCGGCTCGCCGTGCGCGAGGAAATCCAGAAGGGCGCGACGCAGATCAAGATCATGGCCTCGGGCGGCGTCGCCTCGCCCACCGACCCGATCGCCAACACGCAATACTCGGAGGACGAGATTCGCGCGATCGTCGCCGAAGCCGAAGCGGCCAATACCTACGTGATGGCGCATGCGTACACGGGACGCTCGATCGCGCGCGCGGTGCGCTGCGGCGTGCGCACGATCGAGCACGGCAATCTCGTCGACGAGGCGGCGGCGCAAGTCATGCGCGAGTACGGCGCGTTCGTGGTGCCGACGCTCGTCACCTACGACGCGCTCGCGAAGCACGGTGCGCAATACGGCATGCCCGCGGACTCGATCGCAAAGGTCGCATCCGTGCAGCAGGCGGGCCGCGAGTCGCTCGAAATCTACGCGCGCGCCGGCGTGCCGATGGGCTTCGGCTCGGACCTGCTCGGCGAGATGCACGCATTCCAGAGCGGCGAGTTCCGCATTCGCGCGGAAGTGCTCGGCAACCTCGAAGCGCTGCGCAGCGCGACGACGGTCGCCGCCGACATCCTCGACATGCGTGGCAAGCTTGGCACCGTCGCCGCAGGGGCCATCGCAGACCTGATCGTGGTAGACGGCAATCCCCTTGCCGATATCGGTGTGGTGTCGGGCCAGGGCGAGCGGATCGAATACGTGCTTCAGCGAGGCGAAATCGTCAAGTCGCAAAGCCGCGCATAGCCCGTGCGACAGCATTGGCAACAACCGAAACATCTGATTACAAAAGTGACGATCTCACGCCAAATGTGCAAGGTTTTGATACCGGGTCTTCGCGTAGGATTCTGGTACCCGGAAAGACCCTTCGCATACAGGAGCGTGATATGAATACATTCAAACGAGCGGGCGTAATCGCCATCATTGCGGGCATATTGGCCGGTCTCACGGCATGCGACGGCATGACGCGGCGTCAGCGCGATACCGCGATCGGCGCCGGAGTCGGCGGCGTCGCGGGCGCGGCGATCGGCGGCAATGCGCTGTCCACGCTGGGCGGCGCGGCCGTCGGCGGCATCATCGGCAATCAGGTGGGCAAGTAAGCCATGCGTGAATGAGCTACGCGGCGCGGCGTTTCATCGCCGCGCCGCGTAGCTGCAATCCCCCTCTTCCTCACGAAACAAACGGCAGCTTGCTGTCGCGCGCTTCCGCAAGCATCGAAAGCGTGATCTTGCGCACCTCGAGCTTGCTTTGCGTCACGTGCGCGCGCAACAGAATGTTCGCTTCGGTGAGCCGGCCGCGCTCGATCAGGTGAAGCATCGTTGCGTGTTCGTCGTAGGTCGCGTCCGTGCGATGCGGCTTGAGAAAATCCAGCCGACGCACGATGCGGATGCGCTCCGTCACTTCGTTATGCACGCGCAGCATCTCTGCGTTGCTCGTCGCCGCGACGAGCTGGCGATGAAAGTCCTCGTCCATGCCGAACATCGCCACCGGATCGCACTCGCGCAATGCCGGCGGCACGCACCATGTCGCCTTGAGCGCCTCGAGCACGGCATGCGACCTGTCGCCGCCCGTCGCGAGCCGTTCGACCGCCGCTGCTTCGAGCACGATGCGCAGGTCGTACAGCTGGTCGAGCTGGTCGAAGTTGATCTGCGCGACTTTCCAGCCGCGGCGAAAGCCGACTTCGAGATAGCCCTCGCGTTGCAGGCGAAAGAGCCCGTCGCGCATCGGGGTGCGCGACACGCCATAGTGATGCGCGATGCCGCTCTCCGAAAAGCGGTCGCCCGGAAAGAGGCGAAAGCTGAAAATGTCGCTCTTGAGCTTCTGGTAGACCTGCTCGGCGAGCGGATTGGCGACGCCCGGTGACGCCGGTGCAACAACGGGATCGGTCAGCGTGTCATTCATGTTGCCAGCCCCTGTATTCTCGTTGTCGGCGTATCAGGGCATCGCGATCAGGCTGACGTGTGCGGCGACCACCTTCCACCCCTGCGTGGGCCCGAGTCTCGCCCACGTCTGCATCTGGCGTCCGCGCAACGGGGTCTCGTCGCTGGTGAACTCCGTGCTCACCGTGGCGAAATCCTTGCCGAAGGTCGTCACGACCGTGCGATGCAGCTTCCGCGATGCCGGCACGGGCACGCACGTCTCGCGCCATGCGCTGATCGCCTCGCCCCCGTGCTGGATCTCCGCGATGCCGTAGCGCACCGTCTGCGGCGCATGCCAGAAGAACGCGTTCATTGCCGCGACATCGTGATCGACCAGCGCGCGCTCGTAGGCGTCAAATGCGGCCGATACTTCCGCCACGACTTCGGGCCGGTTCAGTTCCATCCTCGTTTCTCCCCGTGTGATTGAGCGAGCGAAGCGAACGGCGCCGTCCATCCGACGATGCCGCCCTGCGAACGCACCATCTCGAGTGTCGCCTGCCTGAAGGCGGGGATATAGCTGGCCGTCGCATCCTCGACGAGAAGGCACTCGTAGCCGCGATCGTTCGCTTCGCGCATCGACGTCTGCACGCACACTTCCGTCGTCACGCCGGCAAACACCAGATGCGTGATGCCGCGCGCGGCGAGTTCGCCGCCAAGCGGCGTGGCATAGAACGCGCCCTTGCCGGGCTTGTCGATGACGAGTTCCGAGCCGAGCGGCGCAAGTTCGTCGACGATCGCATTGCCCGGCTCGCCGCGAATCAGGATGCGCCCCATCCTGCCGGGGTCGCCGATCCGCGCGTTCGGTGCGCCCCGTGCGCGTTTCGCGGGCGGGCAGTCGGACAGATCCGCCGCATGCGACTCGCGCGTGTGCACGACGAGCCACCCCTCGCGCCGCGCGAGCGCGAGCAGGGACGCGACGGTCGGCACGATCGCCGCAAGCAGCGACACGTCGTTGCCGAGCGATTCGCCGAAGCCGCCCGGCTCGATGAAATCGCGCTGCATGTCGATCACGACGAGCGCCGTCTTCGAGGGCTCGAAGGTGAAGGGTCCGGGTTGCGCGTCGATAGTGAGCATCGCCGGTCAGCCCTTGTAGCGGCGCTCGGGCGCGGGAAAGCCGCAGGACGTGCCGTCGGTTACGCGCACCTCGCGCTCCCACGGCAGGCGATACTCGCCACGCACCATGTCCTGCATGAACGTGTACGGGCAATCCTGCGCGCCGCCCTTCACCGCCACATAGCCGCGATGCCCGAACTGGTAGATGTTGTTCTCCACGCCCCAGTGGACGCGCGCTTCGCGCACCAGATCCGGACGCATCTCGCAGGCGATGATCTCGTCCGGCCGGTGGCTGCCTTCCACCATCACGGTGCCGTCGAAATCGCAGAACATGCCTTCGCCCATCGAATCGAACGTGCCGTCGCTGCCGCACAGGCAGACGCTCGCCGTCTGCGCGAGATTCTGGAACGCATTGGACTGGTTCGTGATCTTCCACGCATGACGGATCGGCGCCGTGTAACCGGCGGTGCGCAGGATCACTTCGGCGCCCTTGTAGGCGGCCTCGCGTGCCATCTCCGGAAACATGCCGTCATGACAGATGATGAGCGAGAGCATCGCGCCCTTCGGCCCGACGCACACCGGCACGCCGAGATTGCCGGGCTCCCACGGCTCGACGGGCACCCACGGATGCAGCTTGCGATAGTAGAGGCGAATCTCGCCGGTATCGTCGATGATGAGGCCCGTGTTGTACGGATTGCCCTGCGGATTGAGCTCCATGATGGAGAAGCAGCCCCAGATCGCATGCTCGATGCATGCTGCCTTGAATGCGGCGACCTCGGGGCCGTCGAGGGTGCACATGATCGGGTCGTCGGTCCTCATCGACAGGCCGTGCAGCGCGTATTCCGGGAACACGACGAGGTCCATCGCCGGGTTGCCGCGCCGCGCCTTGGCGACCATGTCGACGATCTTCCCGGTTTGCGCCGCCAGTTCCGCAGGCGTCGATACATCGGGGTTCTGCAACTGCACGAGTCCGATCACGATACCGTTCGGTGACTTGTTCAAGCCGCCAAGCCCGCTCGAGCTCATTGGACAACCTCCTTCATGGGATTGGATTGGGGAATGGCGTGCGCGGGCGTATCGCCGTGTCCGGCCATGTGCCGGCCGAGCACCGTGCGCTCCGCGTTCGCCGCATCTGTTTCGTAGACAAGCTCGCCCTGCGCGATCACCGCGATGCGGTCGGCGAGTTCGAGCAGCTCGTCGAGATCCTCGCTCACCAGCAGCACCGCCGCGCCCGCTTCGCGCGCGGCCATGAGGCGCGCATGGATATCCGCGACCGACGCGAAATCGAGCCCGAACACCGGGTTCGCGACGATCAGCACGTTCACCGGCTGCCCGAGTTCGCGGGCAAGCACCGCGCGCTGCACGTTGCCGCCGGAGAGCGTGCCGATCGCGCGCTCCGGCACGGGCGGCCGCACGTTGAACTCCTGAATCAGATGTCCGGCGCGTTCGCGCATCGCGCGGCGGCCGAGCCGCCAGCCGCCGCGCCGCAGCGGCGCGCGGTCGAAATCGCGCAACGCGAGATTCTGCGCGACGCTCATGCTCGCGACGCATGCGTTCTTCAGCGGCTCCTCGGGAATCGCGAAGACCCGGCGGCTCGTCATTTCCTCGCGGGTCGCGTGGTAGGCGGAACCGGCAACACGCATCTCGCCGGTCCTGATGCTCCGCTGTCCCACGAGCGCTTCCACGAGTTCCTTCTGCCCGTTGCCCGAAACGCCCGCGAGCCCGAAGATCTCGCCCGAGCGCACGGCAAGCGATGCACTTCTCACCGCCATGTGCCCGCGATCGTCGGCCACCGACACGTCGCGCAACTCGAGCCCGACCTGCGCCGCTTCGGGAACCGGCGTGCGCGCCGCGCGCTCGACCTTGACGGCGGCCATCAGCGGCGCGTCGCTGGTATCGGCGGTGCCCATCATCCAGGCGGCGAGCCTGTCGCGGCTCGTCTCGCGCACCGCGCACGTGCCGACCAGCCTGCCCTTGCGCAGGACGGTGACGTTGTCGGCGTACGCCATCACTTCGCGGAACTTGTGCGTGATCATCAGCACGGTGAGCTCGCCGCGCGAGGTCAGCTCGCGCATCAGGCCGAGCACTTCGTCCGCTTCCTGCGGCGTGAGCACCGAAGTCGGTTCGTCGAGAATCAGGAAACGCTGGCGCAAATACAGCTGCTTGAGGATTTCGAGCTTCTGCTTCTCGCCCGCCGCGAGCGTCGAGACGGGCGCGTCGAGCGGCAGCCGAAACGGCATGCCTTGCATGAACGCCGTCAGCGCAGCCCGCTCGCGCTTCCAGTCGATCTTCCATGGCAATGCCCCGCGCGCGAGCAGCAGGTTCTCCTCCACGGAAAGGCCGGCCGCGAGCGTGAAGTGCTGATAGACCATGCCGATGCCGAGCGCCTGCGCGTCGCGCGGCGAGGCGATCAGCACTTCGCGGTCATCGGCGACGATCTGCCCGTCGTCGAGCAGCCCGTATCCCACCAGTCCCTTCACCAGCGTGCTCTTGCCCGCGCCGTTCTCGCCGAGCAGCGCGTGGATCGTGCCGGGCTGCACCTTCATCGACACGGCGTCGAGCGCGCGAAACGCGCCGAACGACTTGGTCGCGTTCAGCACCTCAACGCCGAGAGCCTTCGAGACGGCGGGCATGATCATGCCTCGAGCGTCGCAAGGAGCGATCGCGAATCCGACACCGCGCCGAACACACCGCCCTGCATCGTGATCATGTGCAGCGCCGCGTCGTGATTGCCCTTGTCGGTCGCGCCGCAGCAGTCCGCGAGCACCGTGCATTCGAAACCGCGGTCGTTTGCCTCGCGCATCGTCGTGTGGACGCATACGTCTGTGGTGATGCCGGTCAGCACCAGATTGACGATGCCGCGCGTGCGCAGGATCAGTTCGAGATCGGTGGAGCAGAACGAGCCCTTGCCCGGCTTGTCGATCACGACTTCCCCCGGCAGCGGCGCGAGTTCGTCGATGATCTCCCAGCCCGGCTCGCCGCGCACGAGAATCCGGCCGCACGGGCCCGCGTCACCGATGCCCACGCCGTCCGTGCCCGCGCGACGGCTGCGCCAGCGCTTGTTGGCCGGCAGGTCCGACAGATCGGGCCGGTGCCCTTCGCGCGTGTGGATGATCGTGAAGCCCTGTTCGCGCATCGTCGCGAGCACGCGCCTGATCGGCTCGATCGGCGCCCGCGTGAGCGACAGGTCGTAGCCCATCTTGTCGACATAGCCGCCGTAGCCGCAGAAGTCCGTCTGCATGTCGATGATGACGAGCGCCGTATTGTCCGGGCGGAGATTGCCGTCGTACGGCCACGGATAGGGGCTGGCTTCGATGAATCGGTTCATGGTTTTCTGGTCCTTCGAGTCATCAGCGTGTGAGGCTCAGTTCGCCGGGTGCGCCCGCGAGCGTGCGGTCGGGGCGGCAGTTGATGATCATGATCACGAGGGTCAGCACGTACGGTGCCGCGTTGTACAGGTAATAGCCGCTCGTCACGCCGATCGCCTGAAGCGCGGGCCCCAGCGCGCCGGCGGCGCCGAAGAGGAGCGCCGCCCACAGGCAGCGCACCGGCTGCCAGCGCGCGAAGATCACGAGCGCGACGGCCATGAGGCCCTGCCCGCTCGAAAGACCCTCGTTCCAGCTGCCCGGATAGACGAGCGAAAGATATGCGCCGCCGACGCCCGCGAACATGCCGCCGACCGCCGTCGCGGCGATGCGGATGCGCATCAGCGGATAGCCCATCGCGCGCGCCGTCTCGGCGTGGTCGCCGACGAGCCTGAGCGTCATGCCCCAGCGCGTGCTGCGCAGTCCCCAATGCAGCACGAACGACAGCACGACGCCGATCACGAACAGCAGGTTGATGTGCAGCGCGTTGTGCAGCTGCGGCGAGGCGCTCCATGCGCCGAGATCGATCGACGGCAACATCGGCGCCTGCGGTTCGATGAACGGCTTGCCGAGATAGAACGCGAGGCCGGTGCCGAGCAGCATCAGCGCGATGCCGAACGCGATGTCCGAGACGCGCGGAAGCGAGCAGACGAGACCGTGCACGCAACCGAGCAGCACGCCCGCGAGACCTGCGGCAACGACGCCCGCCCACGGCGACCCGGTGAGGTACGAAACCGCATAGGCGCTCATCGCGCCGGACACGAGTATCCCTTCAAGCCCGAGATTGACGCGGCCACCCTTCTCGGTCAGGCATTCGCCGAGACTCACGAAGAGATACGGCGTGCTCACGCGGATCGCGCCCGCGAACAGCGACAACAACAGGATCACTACCGGCGAGTGCATATCAGGCATGGGTCTCTCCCAGTTGCACGGGGACATCGGCCAGGGCGGCCGCCTGCAACCGGATGCGCCACGCGGCGATCCGGCCGCCCAGCGCCTCCCAGGCGAGCAGGTTGGCAAAGAGCAGGCCCTGAAACACGAGCGTTGTCGCGTCAGGCAGATCGAGCCTTCGTTGCAGCAGGCTGCCGCTTGCCTGGATGCCGCCGATCATGAGCGCGCACACGATGATCGCGAGCGGGTTCTGGCGCGCCGCGAACGCGACGAGAATGCCCGCGTAGCCGTAGCCCGCCAGCAGCGATGCGTTCGCGCTGCCCTGCACCGCCGCGACCTCGAACATGCCGGCGAGTCCCGCCGCGGCGCCGCCGAGCACGCACGCCGCGAGCGCCAATTGGTTGACCGGCAGCCCGACGAGGCGCGCGGCGCGATCGCTTCCACCCACCACGCGCATGGCGAAGCCCTTCGTGCTGAACCGGACGAACACCCACGCCGCGATGCATGCCAGCACGCCGAATACGAGTCCCCAGTGCATGTCGAGACCGGGTATCGGACCGATCATCAGCGCATCGGGGATGGGCGGCGTCGACGGCTTGTTGAGGCTCGCCGGATCGCGCAGCGGTCCTTCGACGAGATGTTTGAAGAGCGCGATCGCGATATACGACATCAGCAGGCTGCTGATGGTCTCGTTCACGCCGCGCCACTGGCGCAGCGCGCCGACGCCGCCGATCCATGCACCGCCCGCGAGCATGCCGGCGAGCGCCATCAGCGGCGTCGCGACGAGCCACGACGTACCGGGCGGCAGCATCTGCGGCACGATGGCCGCGCACATGCCGCCGAGCGCAAGCGCGCCTTCCCCGCCGATCACGACCAGCCCGACCTGCGCCGGCAGCGCGACGCAGAGCGCGGTGAGCATCAGCGGCGACGCGCGCAGCAGCGTGTTTTGCCATGCAAACGACGAGCCGAACGCACCCTGGAAGATGAGCCCGAGCGCGTCGAGCGCGGGCTGCCCCTGCACCAGCAGGAACAGCGCGAAGAGCGCGAGCGCGCTGAGCAGCGCGAGCACGGTCGGCACCGCAGGCAGGACGCTGAGAATCAGCCTCGCGGCGGGGGCGTTAAGACGCATCGAACGACTCCTTCATGTACCCGAATGCATGAATCAGATCTGGCCCACGACGCCGGCCACCAGATAGTTCATGCTCTCGAGCGAGTAGTCCGTCTGCGCGTGGCTCGTGCCGGCCGCAACAGCCATGCCGCCCTTGTTGTCCTTCAGCGGCCCCTTGAAGATCACGAACTGGCCGGCCGTCATGCTCGTCTTGATCTGGTCGGCGTTCTGCTTCGCCTGCTGCGTGACCTTCGCGCCGTAGGGCGACATCTTCACGAAACCTTCCTTCAGGCCGCCGCGCAGCACGTTGGCCGTCGGCTTGCCGGTCTGCGCCGCGGTGACAAGCTCCCCGTAGGGCGTCGCCCAGTCCCATTCCGCCCCGGTCAGGTAGCCCCTGGGCGCGAGCGCCGCCTGGCTCGCGTGGTAGCCGCAGCTCATCGCGCCGCGCTTCTCCGCGGTCTCGATCACGACCTTCGGTCCGTCGACATGGCACGACAGCACGTCGCAGCCCTGATCGACGAGGCTGTTGGTGGCTTCCGCCTCCTTGACGGGCATCGACCAGTCGCCCGTGAAGATCACCTGCGTGGTGATGGAGGGATCGACGGACTGGGCGCCGAGCGTGAATGCGTTGATGTTGCGCAGCACCTGCGGGATCGGTTTCGCGGCGACGAAGCCGAGCTTCTTGCTCTTCGTCATGTGGCCCGCGACGACACCGTTCAGGTACATGCACTCGTCGATATAGCCGAAGTAGCTCGTGATGTTCGGCGGGTTGCCCGGCTTCCACACGCCGCCGCAATGCGCGAAACGCACCTTCGGATATTTCGCGGCCACCTTGAGCACGTGCGGATCGAAATAGCCGTACGACGTCGCGAAGATCAGCGTCGCGCCGTCCTGCTCGATCATCGCTTCCATCGTCTTCTGCACGGCGATCGTCTCGGGCACGTTCTCCTGTTCGACCACCTTCACGTCCGGCAGCTTCTTGATCACGTTCGCCGCGATCGCCTGCGCCTGGTTGTAGCCATAGTCGCCGCGCGCGCCGACGTAGATCACGCCGACCGTCAGCTTGCTCGCCGCGGACGCCGTTTCGAAAGGCAGCATGCTGCCGAGCGCAAGCATGCCGGCGCCCTGGATGAAGTTGCGACGACTCGTCATAGTGTCGAATTCCTGGTTGAGATGTTGTCGGGTGCGCCTGCGAGTTCGCGCACGATGCACGGACTGCGGCGAGGCGGATCGAATGGGAATGCGCGAGCGGCATTGGCCACGAAGCAACGTGGCGCAGCACGCCGGCCGGCGCAGGCGCCCTGAAGGGCCTGCGCCGCGAGCGAAGGGCTGCGAGGCGTGGTCGGATGCATGCGTTCAATCTTGAATACAAGTTTGAACGCACCTAACGCACGAGACATGCCAAGCGTGAGCATCGGCGCGTCCCCGGTCCGCAATGCCTTGCGGGCCGGGCGCCGCGCGGATCGCGCGCAGCCCGGGGACTTCATGGGGCATGCGGACGACGAGCCGGTTCGTGGTGCAGCGATCACTAACGCGGAGCGCACATGCCCCTCATTTGCACGTCATGCATCCGCAATCAGGATGATTACGGCGTTAAACGTCCGGCATGCCGGGGAAGCGCAAGTCCTCAGCGCCTCGGCAGATACTTCTTCGCCACCTTGCAGATGTAAGTGAACTTCGGATTCACCATCTGCGTGCAGCGTGCCTCGGCGATCTGGCCCAGCAGCATGTACGCCTCGGGGCCGGGAATGCCGTAGCCCTCTTCGAGCCAGTAGATCATCTCCTCGAACGCGATGCGCAGCGCGTCGTCGAGCGGACGGGCGCACCCGACGGTGCAGATGTGCGTCGGCGTTTCGATGCGCGGCCAGGTCATCCGGCTCGGCGCGCGGGCGAGATCGACCCTGAGCTTCAGATGCCCCCGTATCTCGATCGCGCCCATGCCGTTGCATTCGGCGTCACCCTGCAGCGCGTGCACGTCGCCGAAGTACAGGTACGCGCCTTCATGAAACACCGGGAAGCAGATGCGGTTGCCGTTCGTGACTTCCTGAATGTCGAGGTTGCCGCCGTGCGTGCCGTTGTCCACGGTCAGCGTGCCGCCCGCGACCGGCGCCACGCCGATCACGCCGATCATCGGGCGGGCTTCGAGCTTGAGCGTGTCGCTCCAGTGAACGATGCCGTCCTCCACCACGACATTGCGGTTCTGGATGCCGAACTCCTTCTTGCGCACCCAGTCCGGGAAGATGCCGATGCCCGGCCACAGCGCGGTATAGCCCAGTCCGTGCACGCCCACCTCGATGACGTCGATCACGACCATGTCGCCCGGTTTCGCGCCGCGCACGCGCACGGGGCCTGTCGCCGGATTGACGAACGGCAGCGTCACCTTCGATTCGTCGAGTTTCTCGTGGAGATGCGTGATCAGGTGTCCGCCGATGTTGAGCTCGGTCTCGACTTCGAACGTCTCGCCGGGTTCGACTTCGGCGATGAAACCGTCCGTGGCCGCCAGCGCGTATTTCAGTTCGCTCTTGCGGATGATCTGGTGATTCGGGTGCTGGATGCTCATGGATTGCGGTGTGCTCCTCGGACGGGTTGCAGCGGTGCCACGCGCCGCCCATGCGGCGGCACGCGGCGGCTTTCAATCGAACTTGTGCCAGGGCATGAGCAGGCGCTCGAGCCTGCCGACCAGAAAGGAAAGCAGCAGCGCGAGCGCGATGGTCACGACCACGCCGGCGAACACCTTGGGAATGATGTACAGGCTGCCCGCCTTGAAGATCGCATGGCCGAGGCCGTCGGACGACGACATGAACTCGCCCAGAATGGCGCCGATCAGCGCGAAGCCCGCCGTGAGCCTGAAGCCCGCGAAGATATCGCGCAGCGACGCGGGAATGACGAGCTTGAAGAAGGTCTGCCGTTTCGCTGCGCCGAGCGTGCGCATCAGGTTGATCTGATCGTCGTCCACGCCGGTCGCGCCCTTGTACGCGATCACGAGCGCCACCACCACGACCGACAGCGTCGACATCGCAAGCTTCGACGCGAGCCCCGTGCCGAACCAGATGATCACGATGGGCGCGAGCGCGACGATCGGAATCGAGCCGAGCGCAACGATGAACGGCTGCATCACCTTCGATATGAAGCGCGAGTACCACAGAGACAGCCCCAGCACCGTGCCGATGACGTTGCCGAGCAGGAAGCCGAGCAGCGTCTCCATGCCGGTCACGGTGGCGTCGCGCACCAGGCTGCCGTCCTGCTGCATCTTCACGAGGAACTCCCAGATCTCGCTCGGCGAACCGAACAGGAACGCGTTGAGCGCCTGCCGCGAGGTCGCGAACTGCCATAGCCCGAGCAGCGCAACGAGGAGCGCGATCTGGCAGCCGACGACCATCAGCCTGCCGCGCAGGCGGCGCAGCACGCCTCGCCGCCTGCGCGCGACGGGGATGACGAGCGGCGTTCGTGAATGAGTCTCTTCGAGCACGTGTGACTCCTTGTCAGCGCTCGCCCATGCGCACGTCGAGTTGCGACCAGATCTCGCGCACGTGAGCGGTAAAGCCCGCGGCATCGCGGGCGGCCATCATGTCGTTGCGATCGCCTGCGAGACGGATGTCGTGAATAGCCTTGATGCGCGACGGACGATGCGTGAGCACGATCACCCGGTCCGACAGCGACACCGCCTCTTCCACGTCATGCGTGATCAGCAGCACGGAGCGCCCCTCGCTCCTGACGAGGCGCGCCATGTCGCTTTCCAGCACCACCTTCGTCTGAAAGTCGAGTGCGGCGAACGGTTCGTCGAGCAGGATCACTTCGGGGTCGGTCACGAGCGTACGGGCAAGCGCCACGCGCTGGCGCATGCCGCCCGACAGCGCGGAGGGGTAATAGTCGTAGAACGGCCCGAGCCCGACCTTCGCGAGCATCGTTTGCGCCTTCTTCTCGCGACGCGCGCGCGGCATGCCGGCCAGTTCCAGCCCAAGGGTCACGTTGCCGAGCGCGGTGCGCCATGCCATCAGCATGTCCTTCTGGAGCATGTAGCCGATGCCCTTGGGCACGTCCAGAAGCGGGCGGCCGTGCCAGAACACCGCCCCGCGCGTCGGCCGCACGAGACCGCTCATCAGGTTCAGCAGGGTCGTCTTGCCGCAGCCGGACGGACCGACCAGGCTCACGATCTCGCCCGCACGCAGCGTGAAGGAGATGTCCTCGATGACCTGATTGAGTTCGCCGTCGCCGTCGTCCGCGCCGTACGCTTTGCCGACGCCGCGCGCGGCGAGCGGCGCATGCGCCTCGGGGCTCGGCGTCTGCGCCCGCGCCGCCGCCGCTGCGGTCGTTCCGGCGATGCTCATTTGGCCGCTACTGCGACGCCTGCTCCCGCGGCCGCGGTTTTCGCGGCTTTCGACGAGAAGCTGTTGTCGATGACATCGTTGAACGTGAGCGATCCCTTGATGTTGCCGAGATACTTCTGCATCGCCATCAGGTTGTCCCACTGCTTCGCCTCGACGGGAATCGTCTGCGCCGGAATCTTGTACTGCAGTTCCATGTCGATCGCGCGATCCACCACGTCCGCGGGCACGTCGGGGAACTCGGCGCGCGCCACCTGCTTGGCATAGTCGGGCTTGGCGTAGGTGAGGCGCGCGGCTTCCTCCAGTGCGCTGACGAGTGCCTGCACGACATCGGGGTGCGCCTTCGCATAGTCCGGCAACACCATGATCCCGGTGTTGCAGAAGGGGCCGATATAGCTCGAGAAGTCGAACACCACCTTCGCCCCTTGCGCGACGGCCGCCGCGACGTTCGGCTGATACGCGACCGCGATGTCGGCGCGGCCCGCGAGCATTGCGCCGATTTCCGTGCCGGGATTGACCTCGATGATCTTCGCATCGGTGCCGAGCTTCAGGCCGTGGTCCTGCAGCAGCTTCTTCGTCACGCTGTAGTTGGTGTTCGGGTCAGGCGACGTGACGAAGGTCAGCCCCTTGAACTGCGATGGGTCGGTGACGGGCGCCGCCACCGTCTTCGACACGCCGAAGTAATGCGCGCGCTGCACCAGCGTTCCGACGACCATGCCGGGTCCGCCACGCTCGCGCGACATCTCGACCATCGTCGGATCGCCAACCGCGAACTGCGCCGTCTTGCCGAGCACGGCGGCGAACGCCTGCGTGTCTCCGCCGGCCGCCGTCACATGCACGGACAGACCATGCTTCTCGAAGAGCTTCGCGTGCTGCGCCACGTACAGATCGATGTAGCCGAGGTTGTGAACGGCTTCGGAAAACTCGACGGGCTGCAACGGCGCAGCCGTTGCCGGCTGGACGAAGCCGAATGCGCATGCCGCAAGCGTGGCGGCGACGGCACGTGCGAGACCGCGCAGCGGGAAGGTCGAAAGCGTCGGGGAATTCATCTCGATGAAGCTCCAGGTGGCATTCATGGAAAGCGCGTGGGAACGGCTGATGCACGGCATAACGGACGCACCGCAGATCCTTCGTGCACGGCTGCGGTGCACGCTGCGTCCGAGGGGAACGGAACAGATCGTACGAACGCCAAATTAGAGGGACTTGATCCACGGCGCCCGAAATCTTGCTCGAAAGCGCATGGCGCGACGCACGGCCTGGCGCGCGGACGTCTCGGCGACTCGCGATGAATCGCTTGTTCCGTCGACGGATGCGCCTCGGGATTCGGGACACGTGGGGATCTGCCGGATCAGGGGACACGCGATGCGGCGCACGGGCCGCACCGGTTCAGGAGCGCACGCTCTCGCCGCAGAAGTCGCCGGGCGCGGGAACGCGGCCAGGCGTCAGCGGGATCTCCGCGAGCGGCACCGTCGCCGTGTAGCCGGCGTATTTGAAGCGCAAGGCCCATCGGCATGAGACGCATACGAACTGACGAGCGCTCATTGCATGCTGCAGGAAATGCGACGCGCCTTACTCGCCGGCGTGCCGCTTCGCATCAGACATGCAGATGCTCGTGCTGCGCCGAGTCGTCGCCGTGATGATGCCGGGCGCGCTCGATCGTCACCGGGATCGTGTGCAGATGCGCATACCGCACGCCGCGCTGGCTGACGAGGCTGTTGGCGAACGCGGTCACGTCGTTCGCGCGGCCGCGCAGCACCGACGACTCCAGCAGGCTCTCGTGATCCAGATGGACCCTCATGCTCGCCACCGCCAGATCGTGCCGGTCGTGATGCGCCTGCGTGATGCGCCGGGCGAGATCGCGCGTCGCGTGGTCGTAGACATAGGTGAGCGTCGCCACGCACTGCCGGCCCGAATCGCCGCCTTGCTCGCGCGCGCGGCTCTCGCGGACGATGTCGCGCAACGCCTCGGAACGGCTCGAATAGCCGCGCTGTTCCATCAATGAGTCGACGACGGCGAGCAACTCGTCGTCGATCGTGATCGTGATTCTCTGCATAGGGCCTCCTGATTGCCTCGCCGACCGGCCCCATCGTAACCGGACGATTTTCAGTATGATCTTTTTTGAAAAAAGTATTATGCGGCTGAGAGCAACCGGGAAAATCGATGAATGTCCTTGTAAACACGTTGTTGAGCGGCCAGCGCGGCGGCCTGCGTCGAAAGATCGCCGTCCTTTATGCGCTTCTGATCGCGTTCAACGTCGGCGCATGGGTGTGGGCCTTCGCCGCCTTTCACGACTATCCGCTGCTGATGGGAACGAGCCTGCTGGCCTACTCGTTCGGGCTTCGGCACGCCGTGGACGCCGACCACATCGCCGCGATCGACAACGTGACCCGCAAGCTGATGCAGGTGGGCAAGCGGCCCGTCACGGTCGGCCTCATGTTCTCGCTCGGCCATTCGACGATCGTCGTGCTCGCCTCGGCCGGTATCGCCGCCGCGTCGATGGCGCTGCAGGCACGGCTCGACGGCTTTCGGGAAATCGGCGGACTGATCGGCACGCTCGTGTCGACGTTCTTTCTGTTCGCCATCGCGGTGATGAATCTCGTGATCCTGCGTTCCGTGCTGCGCGCCTTCGGCCGCGTGCGGCGCGGCGAACCTTACGTCGAGGAAGACTTCGACATGCTGCTCGCCGACCGCGGCTTTCTTGCGCGCATCTTCAGGCCACTCTTCCGGCTCGTGACGAAAAGCTGGCATATGTACTTTCTCGGCTTCCTGTTCGGCCTCGGCTTCGACACCGCAACGGAGGTCGCGCTGCTCGGACTGTCCGCGGCGAGCGCGACGCAGGGCCTGCCGATCTGGTCGATACTCGTCTTTCCCGTGCTCTTCACGGCCGGCATGACGCTGATCGACACAACGGACAGCATCCTCATGCTCGGCGCGTATGGCTGGGCCTTCGTGAAGCCGGTGCGCAAGCTCTACTACAACATCATCATCACGTCGGTTTCGGTGGTCGTCGCGCTCCTGATCGCGAGCATCGAGGGCCTCGGCCTGCTTGCGGAGAAGCTGCATCTGAGCGGCGCCTTCTGGGACGCGATGGGCAAGCTCAACGACAACTTCGGCACGATCGGCTATCTGGTGGTCGGCGTGTTCGTCGTGAGCTGGCTGCTTTCCGTGGCCGTATACAAATGGAAGCGGTTCGAGGAACTGGACGTCACGTCGAAATCGCTGTGATCGCAAACGTGGCGCCATGAACGCAACGAATGCGCCTGCATTCAAAGAAGATGCTGGCGCATCCAGTCTTCAACCCCGGCGACGTCGAGACCGCGACGTGCGTTGAAGGTCTTGTCCTGCTCCCACGCGACACCCCGGCCCGCGCCGAACACCACCCTGTACTTCCTGATCGGATCGCCGGGCTCCTCGCTTAATTCTTCTTCCAGCGTGGGCATGCGCCATTCCACCCGGCTGACCTTGCGGCCGAGCACGGCATCCACCGTGTCCGCAAGACGCTCGTAGGTGAGCGTATCGCCTGCGGTGTACACCACCTCGTTGACGATGCGCGGCTCGGCGAGCAGGATCTGCGCGGTAAGCGCGCCGATGTCTTCGGCCGTCGTCACGGTCACGGCGTTGTCCCACGCGCCGAGCGCGTGCACCGTGTTGCGCGCGAGGTCCACCACGCCGAAGGAAGGCTCGAAGAGAAAGCTCGTGAACATGCCCGTCGACACGATGACCCATTCGGTCCGGTCCTGCCCGCGCAGGAGATTGCGCACGTCGAGCTGTTCATCGAACAGGTCCTGCGCGCTGCCTTTGCCGATCACGTCATAGTCGACACCGAACTGCCACGGAAAATAGCGCTTCACGCCGGCATCGAGCACGGCTTGCGCGAGCTTCAACTGCACGCCCGTTCCGGCGACGAAGCCCGTACAGCTGATCACGGTGTCGAAGCGGGCAAAGCGCGCGGCGAGGCCGGCCGCCGATTCCGCCACGAGATCCCCCGCAAGGAGATCGACGCCGAGCGAGCGCAGTTCGGCGATATCCTTCTGCTTGTCCGGATCGGCGGAATGAATCGTCGATGGACGAAGGAGAACCGTGACGGCAAGGCCGGACGAAGGCGCGCGTTTGGCCAGATTGCGCAGGACGGACATGCCGAGTTCGCCGGCGCCGAGAACGAGAATCGAGTTGCTGTGCGACATGGGTGTGACCTTTCTGAACGATAGGGTGAACGAGGGAAGCGGGCGGTTTGCCGGCAGTGCGTGTTTGCATGTCACAGGAAAGACGGGTGATGCCGGACGCATTGCCGGCGCCGCTTGCAGGGCAGCGCGGCGTTGAACGCCACGACACCTCGCCCGGACGGATCAAAGCTTAGTTCACGGCACGCGCGGCATTGTTCGGCGTGGCGGAACATGGTGCGCGCACGGATCGAACGATGCGTGCGGTCCGCGGGGCATGTTCCGGAGCAGGCCGCCGGTTCATGCGATTCGCGCCTGCGCTATATTCCGGCTGGACCAGGGCCGCTTTTTCCGTGACCGGCGCCTTCATGCACGACGCTTCCCCCAAACCGCCAACACGCACTTCCCGAAGAAATGACCATGAACAAGTTGCAGGCGATGGCGACCTTCGTACGCATCGTGGAAACGCGCAGCTTCACGCGGGCGGCGGAATCGCTCGGCGTGCCGCGATCGTCGGTGACGACCACGCTCAAGCAGCTCGAGGCCCATCTCGGCACGCCGCTCCTGCGCCGCAGCACGCGCAGCCTCAATCTCACCGAGCCGGGGGCGCTCTACTACGAGCGCTGCCGCTCGATCCTCGCCGACATCGCGGCAACGGAAGGGGAGATCGCATCGAGCGCCGCGGCGCCGAAGGGGCGCGTGCGCGTGGACATGCCCGGCGCACTCGCGCGCGCGGTGCTCGTGCCGCGGCTGACCGAATTCGAGCGGCAGTACCCCGATATCGAACTGATCCTGGGCCTGAGCGACCGTCCCGCCGATCTCATCTACGACGGCATCGACTGCGCGATCCGCTCGGGCGAACTGTCGGATTCGGCGCTCGTCGCCCGCCGCATCGGCTTGCTGCAATGGATCACGTGCGCCTCTCCGCTCTATCTGAAGACGCATGGCGAGCCGCGCTCCGTGCAGGATCTCTCCGCTCATCTCGCGGTGAACTATCTGTCAGGCACGACGGGCCGCCCGCTCGACTGGCGGTTCAACGTCGACGGCGAGGCGGTCTGCGTGCCGATGGCGAGCCGCTTTTCCGTCAACGAGACCGAAGCCTACATTCACTGCGCGCTCGAAGGACTGGGCATGGTGCAGCTGTCCGAGCTGATCGTGAAGCCCTATCTCGCGACCGGGCGGCTCAAGGAAGTGCTCGCGCATCAGCGCACGAAGCCGATGCCCGTATCGATCGTGTATCCCTATAGCCGGCAGACCTCGGCGGCGGTGCAGTGCTTCGTCGGCTGGGTTGCGGATATCTTCGGCGACAGCGGCGGCACCGCACAGGCCGCGTCGCCCCGCTCTCGCAATACAGGCTCGCGCCAGCAACCCGGCGATCAGTCGTCCAGCAGCGGCGCATCCAAGAGCAGCGACGCATTCAGCGCGCGAATCCGGCGATCGACGAAATAGCCACCGCCCTCCGTATAGCGCAGGAAGCAGCGCGTGCAGACGGTGCATTCCCAGACGGTGCAGCGGTTGTAGGGAAAGTAGCGCGGTGCGATCGGCGCATCGGGGGACCAGTATCGCGTGCCGCCGGGATGGTATTCGCTGAAAGTCGCCTCCTCGTCGTGCGCTTCGATCAGCGTGCCTATTTCACGCAGTTGTGCTTCGGGCAGCGAGAGCGGCTGGCTTTGCCATCCGTCGGCTTGCTCGGTGGCCGTGCATGCGCACGTTTCGGTCACTGCCTGAGAGCGGGATGCGTGTGCGGCAAGTGTCGTGTGGTCGAGGCGAGGGACGATGCTCATGGTTGCAGGCGGCAGGAGAAAGGGGTGAAGCGCAACGGGGCGCATGCGGCGCTGACAGTCCGTGCGATCCATCTCGCCGGCGCCGACGCATCGCCGCGATCATAACCCGCGGACGCATTGTGAAGCCGGGACCGGCCCGGGCGAAAGCCAATGTTGCGGACACCCGTTCGTTTTCTCACGAAAGACCGGGTGCGGCCGCTTTCCTGCGCCACCCTGAAGTGGCACGTCCGTGCGGCTCGCGCCGTCAGGCCGATGTATAAAACGGCCATTGGCCTGATCATCAAAAACACTAACTATCAATTGCGCCCGTCGGCTATATGCTATGGCCGTGGGGTCGCCCGCCGTGCCGCGGAACATCACGCCGCACGAGCCGGGCAACGGGAGCCGCACGCTTTCGTGCGATGCCGCATCATGCTTCGCTCTCCACGCCATCCCGCGCCGGCCGTTCTGCCGAAAACAAAATGATCACGTAGACTATGCGCGAGTAGTCACCGCTTGCATGCCTCAGCGAATCCGGCGTCCCGCAGGAGCGCGGTAAAGTAACATGTCAGCAAGACAGCCCCTGCCCCCTCGGAACCGAAGCACACGGAGATCCGAATTATTCAGCCACCGCAATCGTTCGAAACATCATGAGTTCTCTCTTCGGCCAAGCAAATGGCGACGATCCGAAGGTTCCGCCGGCACGCCGCATGCCGCGCTCAAACATGAAGGACCGTATCGCACGATTGCGGTATGTCACCCTGGTTTTTCTCTCCGGCTGCGTCGCCCTCGGGCTGGTTACCTGGCTGTGCCTTGAACTCGGGCTCGAGGCAGTGGGCGCCGAATCGCTGTATCTGATCGTGATCGTACTGGTGTCGCTGCTGGACAGCTTCGCCGTCTCGGCCCTCCTGTCCCTGATCTCCGTTTTCTGCCTCGATTTCTTTTTCATCAAGCCGATCTTCAAGTTCCAGATGCAGTTCAAGGACGACATGCCGGCCTTGATCACCTTCCTGATCGCATCGCTTGCCGTCACCGCGCTCGTCAGACATATCCGCAAGCTCGGGGAAGCGCAGAGCGAACAGGACCTGCTGCTCGACCTCACGCACGATACCGTGATCGTTCGCGACATGATCGGCGAAATCACCTACTGGAACCGCGGCGCCGAAGAGCTGTACGGCTGGACCAAGCGCGACGCCGTCGGCAAGAACATCCACGACTTCCTGCGCACGCGCTTTCCGCTTCCTCTCGTGGACATTACCGACACGCTGGTGCGTACGGGCCGCTGGGACGGCGAGCTGATTCACACCAAGCGCGACGGCACGGAAGTGATCGTCGCGAGCCGGTGGTCGCTGCAACGCGATGCGAACGGCAAACCGCACGCAACGCTCGAGAGCGGCAATGACATCACGGCGCGCAGGCGCGCCGAGGAGCTGCTCAAGCAAAGCCAGGCGACCTCGCTCGCCGAGGCGCAAAAGCTGAGCCGCACCGGCAGTTTCGGATGGGACGTTGCGAGCGGCGAAGTCTTTTGGTCAGAGGAAAGCTTCCGGATCTTCGAATACGATCCGGGCGTCCACGCAACCGTCGATCTCATCATTCAGCGTGTGCATCCGGACGACCGGGCGCGGATGCGCCGGCTCATCGACTTCGTGACGGACACGCGGCAGGATTTCGACGTCGAGCACCGGCTGCTGATGCCCGACGGGTCCACCAAGCACCTTCATGTCGTCGCGCGTGCGGCGTCTGACGAATCGGGCGACCTCCGTTTCGTGGGCGCGATCATGGACGTGACCGCAACCAAGCAGGCGGAGCAACAGCTGCATGAAGCGCAGACGGAACTCGCGCGCGTGACGCGCGTGACGACGCTCGGAGAGCTGAGCGCATCCATCGCGCACGAAGTCGGCCAGCCGCTTTCCGCCATCGTGACCAACGGCGAAGCATGTCTGCGATGGCTCGGCCGCGAGACGCCGCAACTGGATGAAGTGCAGAGCTGCGTGACCAGCATCATCAGTGAAGGCAGGCGCGCGGGCGAGATCGTCCATCGCATCCGCACGCTCGCCAAGCGTGACACGCCGGCGAAGATGCCGCTCGACCTCAGCGATGTCATCAACGATGTCGTGATCCTCACGCAGCGCGAGGTGCTCAACCATCAGGTCGCGCTGCGGCTGAAGCTCGCGACGGGACTCCCGCCGCTGCTCGGCGACCGCGTTCAGCTTCAGCAGGTCATCATCAATCTGGTGATGAACGGCCTCCAGTCGATGAACGCCAACGGCAATGCGCCGCGCGAACTGACGATCGAGTCGCGCCAGGACGACGACGGCCATCTCGTCGTCGAGGTGCAGGATACCGGCACCGGAATCGAACCCGAGAATTCAAAGCGGCTTTTCGATGCCTTCTTCAGCACGAAGCCCAACGGAATGGGTATCGGCCTCTCGATCTGCCGCTCGATCATCGAAGCCCATGGAGGGCGCATGCGCGCGTCCAACAATGCCGGGCGCGGCGCGACGTTTCAGTGCAGCCTGCCGCCTCTGCAGGACGCTGCGTGATCCGGGACACTCACTCGCGCTGAATGCGCAAGTCCGGGTTGCGCTGCGCGAGGGCGTAGACCCAGTCGGCGAAGATGCGAAGCTTCGCAGTCAGGTTCCGATGCGGATAGACAATCGAAACCGTCGTCGACGGACTCTCGTGCTCGGTCAGAATCTCCTGCAGCCTGCCCTGCTCGATCAGCTTCGCCGCCATGAAGCGCGAGGGCTGGATGATGCCGTACCCCAGCTCGGCCGCCGTGATGTAGGTGGAGCCGTCGTTCACGGCCAGCATGCTCTTCATGGGTATTCTGACGGTCTCGCCTTCCACGCTGTACTCGAACGGAAATGTTCTGCCGCTGCGCGCCGAGACGTAGTTGATCGCCCAGTGATTCGAGAGTTCGTCGAGCGTGGACGGTACGCCATAGCGCTCGAGATACGCAGGCGACGCGCACGTGACGATGCGCGCATCTCCGATGCGCCTCGCAACGAGGCTCGATTCTTCCAGTCCCCCCATGCGAATGACGCAGTCGGCGCCGTCCTGAATCAGGTCGATGACGCGGTCGGCGAGCCCCAGGCGAACGTCGATTTCCGGGTGCTCCTCGTAGAACTGATGCAATGACGGCAGCAGCAGCGCACGTGCAATGGTCCCCGACGTATCGACGCGAATCGTGCCCGCCGGACTTTCGCGCTTGTTCGACAGCGAAGACTCCGCGTCCAGCACGTCGGCGAGAATCTGCACGCAACGCTCGTAAAAAAGCGCTCCGTCCTCGGTCACGCTGACGCGCCGCGTCGAGCGATTCAGAAGCCGCACGCCCACGTGCTGCTCGAGTATCTGAATCGCCCGGGTTATCTTCGGCCGTGGCAGGTCGAGCAGTTCGGAAGCCTTGGAGAAGCTGTTGGTCTCGACCACTCGCTTGAATATCTCCATCGTTTCCAGCCGATCCATGCGTGGGTCCTCGTGGTAATGGGTAAAGAAGCCGTTCCTGTAGCCGGCCGCGGGTTGCTTGCCGGGGCGCAGAGCGGGTTCCGTCCACTGCCTTGCCGGAACCCTGCATCGCCGCGATTGCGTAGTCTATCCGTAACCGGGGTGATCCGGTGCGACGGGCCCCGTTGCCTTGCGGCGCATGGCGGCACGAACGAGCCGCCGCCCGGGTGCGAATCCGGCCGGGCGGTGCTGCTGCGAAGAGGAGAGGAGAGGAGAGGAGAAGAACCGGATCGTTCAGGCCGTCACGGCCTTGCGATATGCCGCGCGATCCGTCGCCCGCGTCAGCCAGGCGCTCAATGCCGGCATCTCGGGATAGGCGCCGAGCAGATCGGAGAATGTTCCCGCCAGGTCGAACCAGCGAGTCGCCGCCAGCGCGACGCAAATGTCCGCCGCCGTGAAGCCCGCGCCCGCAAGATACGGCTGCTTGCCGAGCACGCCATCCGCGATACGAAGAAGGCGCGCCCCTTCTCGATGCGAAGTCTTGATCGCCGCGTAGTTGCGCTCGGCCTCGGGCGTTCGCGTGAGACCCAGAAACGCGACACGCAGGATCGGCCAGAGCGTGCCCAGTTGCCAGTCCATCCAGCGCTCGACGTCGGCGCGGGCCGCGGGCGCGGGCGGCAGCAATGCGTCGTTGCCGCGCGACGCCGCGAGATAGCGCACGATCGTATTCGATTCCCACAGCACCAGCTCGCCGTCGACGAGCGTCGGCACCTGACCGTTCGGATTGAGCGCGAGAAACTCGGGCGTGTCGACTACGCCGTACTGCAAGCCCGCTTCGATGCGCTCGAAATCGCGCCCTTCGTCGAAGCCGAGTTCGGCGAGACACCACAGTACCTTCTGGACGTTGATCGAACTGCGCCGACCGTAAATCTGCATGAATATCCCCGTTATGAATTGGCCCGGGCCGAATGCGGGCTGCTTGCGCCGGAACGGCACCCTGCTGTTCCGGCCGTGACATCGGCGCCTTCCTGCGCCTGTCCGGGGTTTCGAGCGTGCTCAGTTGCCGGCAGGCGGTATCGGAATCATCCACGGGAACACGTAGGCCTGCAACATCGCGATCACGCCGATCACCGCGGCGCCCGCAAGCGAATGCCAGAAGACCGTCCGGAAGATCGGTCCCATGGCGAACGACCGCTCCTTCGGATCGTCGTAGCAGGCCGCGCACGCCACCATGATGGATTGCGCGTCGATCATCTTGCCCATCACGCCGCCGGTCGAATTGGTCGCGACGATCAGGATCGGATTCAGGTTGAGCTGCTGCGCGGTGATGCGCTGCAGGCTGCCGAAGAGCGCGTTCGACGCCGTATCGGAGCCGGTCAGGAATACGCCGAGCCAGCCGAGGTAGGCCGCGAAGAACGGGTAAAAGAAGCCGGCGCCGGTGAACGCGATGCCGAGCACGGCATCCGTGCCCGAATAGCGCGTCAGGAACCCGAGACCCAGCACCTGAGCGATGACCAGCACCGGAATCTTCATCCGCTGCATGGTCTGCGTGAAGGCCTCCTTCCATTGCCGCGCGCTCAGCCTGAGCACGAGGCCGGACAGGATCGCCGCCGCGAAAACGCCCGTGCCCGCAGCCGACAGCCAGTTGATCATGAAGCGCGCAGCCTCGGGTTTCGCATTGACGGCCGCCACCGGCGGCATGCGCTGAACGAGGTTGTGCAGCGCCGGCATGTCCCAGACGGGCAGCGAGAGCGTCCCGCTGAACTTGGAGCCGAGCAGCGTCGTGCTGAACGACACCCCGGCGAACAGACCGTTGAGGAACTTCTTGAATTCCGGCACGCCCCACAGCGCGCAGCAGGCGATCAGGATCACCCACGGCATCCATGCATAGGCGGTCTGTCCGGCGGTGTAGCCGTATTTCCACTCGCTCCTGTCCGTCGTCGCCGTGGCCGTGTCCTTGCCCGCCTGCGCGAGCGCCTCACGCTCCGAACGAAGCAGGAAGCGCGTCTTCGGATGCCAGACGAAGCGCAGGAAAAGCGCCGTGCAGACCACGGAGAAGACGCCCGACACCACGTCGGTCATCAGATGCAGCGCGTGCGTCCCGGAAGCGAAGAACTGCATCAACGCGAACGATGCGCCCGCACACAGCATCGCGGGCCAGACCTCGAAGACCTCCTTCCATGTGCCGCCTTCCATCTTCACGAACGTCGCGACGAGCCAGAACGGCAC
>Ga0163162_10000198_pt1 | contig 55665 bp, 46 predicted proteins | sample S55metaG_FD_115310 | JGI IMG/M metagenome (GOLD analysis project Ga0163162, IMG submission 115310) | Switchgrass rhizosphere microbial communities from Kellogg Biological Station, Michigan, USA - S5-5 metaG | ecosystem: Host-associated > Plants > Roots > Rhizosphere > Soil | place: USA...
AGAGTCATGGCAGGCGGGAACTTCGGTGCGCCGCCGAAACCGCCGTTCACCGAGTCATAATTGCGAACGATGCCAACTTGAGCCGCGTCGAGCAGTTCCTTTTCGAGAGGCTGATCCGAAGCATTAGTTGCACTTAGTCGTTGCAATTCTTGCAGCAGCGATGCCGACGTGTCTGCGATCTCACTTCGACGATCGCGGTATGCTTCGGCAACGCTGATGAGCACGCGAGGAAAGCCCGGCATGTTGTAACGATCCTGCGGAGGAAAATAAGTGCCGCCGTAGAAGGGAACTGCGTCCGCGGTCAGAAAGACTGTCATTGGCCACCCGCCATGATGGGTCATCATTTGAACCGCATTCATGTAAATCTGATCAAGGTCAGGTCGCTCCTCGCGGTCGACCTTGATGTTCACAAAGTTTTCGTTCATGAGTTGTGCGATTTGTTCATCTTCGAACGACTCATGCGCCATCACATGACACCAATGGCAGGCTGAGTAGCCAATGCTAAGTAGCACTGGTTTGTTTTCAGATTGAGCCTTCGCGAACGCCTCATCTCCCCATGGGTACCAGTCGACCGGGTTATGCGCATGCTGCAACAAGTAGGGACTACTCTCATGGATGAGATGGTTTGTAAACTCGGGTTGTTCGTTTGTGCCTGCGTGATCTCGCAACGACTTACTCCTTGAACCAGTATTTTGTTTTCTTTGCCCAGGGGGTGTTTGCATATTTTCGATGCAACAGATCAAAAGCCGCCTTCGACCAGCGGCCCGTATCTTTACCAGTGCAGCCATAACGTGTCGCATTGACGGCAAGGTGCAACGCTTCAGGCACTCGGGGGTCTGTGGGGTTGCTGTTTGCAAACTGAATGACTTGCTTGCACAGGTAGTCGGGCATTGCGCCGAGACTGCTTAGCGCGGTCCATTCTTTTTGCCCGGTTGTACGTTGCGCATCAGTCAGAAAGTACGGTCCGTGAATGCTGCTGCTGGTAAATGAGGTACGTTCCTCAGTGTCCGGTGGAGTCGCTTCGGGTGGGGCAATCGTTGTTCCGGTGCACCACCAATTATCTCTGTAGATGTCCTGTTTGCTAAGTGGGCTCTCGCGGCCAACACCCTGATCGACAACTGGTTCGAGACCGGGATTCTTCAACCACGTGTAAAGAGCAGAAAACCTTTTCGCGTCAGGCTCCGTGGTCTTCAGAAAATCATCCAGACCAGAAGTCAGATCAGGAGCCAGAGCTTTCAGAGCGGGAACAAGATCATCTGCGGTTTTGTTGTCGTCAATGAGAACGGCCCTCATCCAAGCTGCTTGTGCAACGTCACGCCGCAAATGTGTTGGCAGTGATCGGGAGGCGGCGGCTTCCTTCCAGAGACTCAGCGGAATTTGCGTATTAAGAACTTTTGTAGAGTCGAAGTCGAAGAATTGGCGTCCGATCAGTCCTTTGTTTTCCTCAGTGATATCGGAGAGTTCAGCCGGGATCTCCCGACCATCGTCATTCCAGCTTAAGGCGGCGGGTATTCGTGGGGCTCGACTCAGGAAGTCCGATAGATCACTCGCAGCCATCATGCGTTCGCCGATCAATAAGTTCAAAGACGACGGGTCAAATTGGGAACGATTGCTTTTTAGAAGTTCATCGAGATGCGTACGAGCTTCTGCAATTTTGCCTGACTCAATTAACAGTCGAACTGCGTGGAACTGAGCTGAAGCGAATCCATGGGAAGTAGGCTTAACGCTCAATCCGCTCTGTATCAAGTCTGCAATGTTCGAGCTCTTGCCGTCTGCCTTCGATAGAGTGGCAATTAACCAGGTTGCAGAGTGAGTTGTTCGCCAACGCGATAAAGCGTGCTCATAATCTTCGGTTGAATTCCCCTCCACAGTTGCGATCCAGTCTGATAGTTCGTCCTGATGAAGGATGTCCTTTGAGGGTTTCGCTGTGCTGTCAGGCTCCAACACACCGTCGAGAAGTACTGTGTAGTCCCAAAGATCCTGCTTGAGATCTTGGTTCGGCGTTTTGTTGACTAGCTCCAAAGCAAGTTCATGCAAACGTTCCGATGGATGCAGTCTCAAACGCACGAGATCAAGGAGGCGTGCTGAAGCGACATGTGTGGCCGCGAGCTCTTTATTAGCGAGGATCGACTTTAATTGAATCTCGGCCTGATTGAACGAGTCATTCTTCGCCTCTTCAGTGCCCAGGCTTGCTTTGCGAACCAGAGTTCTCGCGACGAGATAAGGGGCAGCTGACCGCCACGGAGAAGAAGCGTCTTTGGCTATTGCCTCGAATGTCTTTCGTGCTTCATCGAAACTTGTCGCATAAAAGTTCGCAGCAGCGATTTGATAATTCCGGTCGTTTTGAGCGAATGCGTCTGCGGTTGATGGCAACGCCTCGGGAATATGTTGGCCCTCGGAACAGTTGGCGAATACTTGATCCTGACCAGCAACCCATGTACGAACTGCTTCGCTATCCGCTCCATATTTTTTGAGTCGTTCATTGAGAGTTAAAATGGCGTTATCGAAAGCATCTTTGCGACAGTTCAGATAGGTCTCATATTCGTTTGGCTTTTCACGGTTGCGGAAGACGCTGATCTGAGGTGACTCGCCTAGTCCGGTGACCTTCTGTCGTGCGGCCAACCACGCCTTTACCCAATCATCACCATCGGGTTCCGCACCAGTACTCAACCGGTCACGCCACAGCTCAGTCAGAGCTTTCTGTTCCGATGAAGTAAAGGGTGCATTTGAGAGGTAACGATACGCGACGTAGAGGTACGAACGCGCGTAGCTGGGTTGAATTACCCCGAGTTCACCCTGGGCGAACCGATCCAATGGATACGCCGGGTGTACGGTGAAAACAAACACCGCTTCCAACGTAAAAGGACCACACGCGAAAATTGAAGAGTTGAATAGAACCAGTAGGAGAACAAACGCACTGACCGTTCGAGTGAGCTTACAGATCATGGGGGTAAGTGCCTCCGTCGTATCGAGTCTGGAACCGCTTCAATCGAAGTTTGATTACAGGGTGAGTTTACCACTCATGCAAGTAAATCTAATCAGCAGGCCCAGGGCTGGGACCGCATGCGTCCCCGCCTGCCCACTGACCACTCATGCAAAATAAATCTAAATTAGCAGGCGGGGACGCCTGCGGTCCCAGCAATAGCGACGAGGATGCATGAGGTCCTGTCCTAGACCTACGCATACACTTCCTTTTGTTATACTGCGAGACTGAATCGTCATTCATTATTAGAGGTCAATTAATGGATCGTGAAACTTTAGAGTTCGATGTTGTTTTTGTTGGCGCTGGCCCAGCAAATCTGAGTAGCGCTTTTCATCTCACGCAGCTCGTTAAGAAATACAACGCAGAAATATCCAACGGCGCGCGCAAAGGGGAAGCCTTACCTGACATTGAGATCGCAGTCATCGAGAAGGGAGCAACTGTAGGCGCTCATATACTCTCGGGTGCGGTGATGGATCCGAAGGCGCTGAAAGAGTTGATGCCTGACTTTATTGAACAGGGAGCGCCACTAGAGTCACCAGTTAAGGAAGATTCGTTTCTATATCTGACTTCCAGGTACGCCTTCAAGTCTCCTATAACCCCTCCGCCTTTGAAGAACCATGGCTACTACATTGTGTCGTTGAATCGTCTGACCGCGTGGCTTGGTGAAAAGTGCGAAGAGGTGGGTGTAAATATCTTTCCTGAATTTCCGGGGGCTGACCTGCTTTATGACGATCAGGATCGCGTTTTAGGTGTGCGCACAGGTGACAAGGGCATCGACAAAGAAGGCAAGCGAAAAGCTAACTACGAACCAGGCGTGGATCTTAGAGCTAAAGTTACTGTACTCGGCGAGGGTCCGCGCGGTTCACTCACGAAACAACTGGTTCAACGCCTGGGGTTGGATGAAGGGCGCGAACCGCAGGTCTACAGCATCGGCGTTAAGGAGCTGTGGGAATTGCCAGACAATCGCTATCCCGCAGGTCGCGTGACGCACACTCTTGGCTTTCCGTCAGACACTCAAACATATGGTGGTGGTTGGATCTACGGCATGCAGAACAACATCATCAACATTGGCTACGTAACTGGACTCGATTACAAAGATCCATTGCTGGATCCTCACGCAGAGTTCCAGCGTTACAAGACGCACCCGTTTATTGCAAAGCTCCTTGAAGGCGGAAAGATGATTCGTTACGGTGCGAAGACGATTGCTGCCGGCGGATACTTCGCAATGCCAAGGACTTATGCTGATGGTGTCCTGCTTGTTGGTGATTGCGCGGGTTTCCTCAACTCCCAAAGGCTCAAAGGTATTCATTCAGCAATTAAAAGTGGAATGCTCGCTGCTGAAGTTATCTTTGAAGCGTTGCTGGCAAAGGATTTTTCAGCAAAACAACTACAACGTTACGAACAGATTGTTAATGACAGTTGGATTATTCCCGAATTGAAGAAGGTCAGGAATTTCCATGCGGGGTTCAAACATGGCCGCTGGTTGGGCATCCTCAACACTGGTCTACAGTTCTTCACAGGTGGACGTTCGTGGGGACTCTTTGACCGTGATAGTGCGACGCCAGGTCATGAAGAAATGAAGAAACTTTCGGCGTATGGTTATCACGGTGAGAACCTTGAGCAGCGCTACAACGGTTTCCGCTTTGACGGCAAACTTACTTTCAACAAGGTCACCGATGTTTACCATGCCGCCGTTGGGCATGACGAAGATCAACCCGCGCATCTGCACGTTCTTGATACCGATATTTGCTCGACCCGTTGCGTAGAAGAGTACGGCAATCCCTGTCAGCGATTCTGTCCCGCTGCTGTCTATGAGATGGTCGATGACGGTGGGAACGGAAGGCGGCGTCTACAGATTAATTTCTCAAACTGCGTTCACTGCAAAACCTGCGACATCATGGATCCCTACCAGATCATAAACTGGGTAACTCCCGAGGGTGGCGGGGGCCCAGACTACAAGGGTATGTAATCAACAGCCAGGACACCTCGGAACTTTATTAAGTTAAAGAATCGCAGGACTTACTTTTACTCGGCAGGTGATTTCAGCCCGTCTTCTTTAATGGTGAAATGCACTCGCCCGCGGATCACTTCTTCCAGGGCGATTCTTGTCGGCTTGTGTTTTTGGGGATCGATCTCAATTCGTGGTTGTGCGCCACGTTGAAGTTGCTTGCTTCTTTTTGCGGCCAGGATAATGAGGCGATACTTTGAATCGACTTCTGGAGTCTCTGCTCCATCCGTTGAGTTGTCAATCTCTGTTATTGCGGTCGGCATATAGTAATCTGATGCTCCTTCTGCATAAAAACAAAATCAATTTGGGTTGAATTTCTGAACCACGTCGTTTACCAGACCAGCCTGACGTGAGCGACGTGCTCGTTCGGCTGAAATTATTGCCGCGAGTTGCGACGTTGCGCGGTCAACGTCATCGTTTAGTATTACGTAATCAAAGCTGGAATATTGGCTCAACTCTTCCGGCGCATTCCGCAAACGTACCGCGAGACTCTCAGCTGTGTCAGTCCCTCTAGCGAGCAAACGCTCTCGAAGTGTTTCAAGTGACGGCGGCAGAATGAAGATACTTACGGAGTCGAGTCCCAGATTTCGTACGCTTGCCGCTCCCTGGACGTCGACCTCTAAAACGATATCAGTTCCAGATGATGTCTCAGTTGCTACTTGCTTTTGCGACGTTCCGTAGAGATTACCGTGCACGTTGGCCCACTCAAGAAAATCACCCGCGGCAACCATTTCTTCAAACTGCTTACGGTTTACAAAAAAATACTCGCGGCCATTTACTTCTCCGTTACGCGGCGCGCGAGTCGTGTACGACACAGAATAACTAAGATTCGGTACAACATCCAGCACGCGACGAATGAGTGTGCCCTTGCCGCCACCGGAGGGAGAACTGACTACGTATAGGAGGCCTCTTGGTGAGGACTGTGTTTGCTGGGTCCCGGACTGTGTATCCGTCACTTTACTCGACATTCTGAACTTGCTCGCGGAGTTTCTCTACTTCCGCTTTAATTGCCAGACCTGCTTCTTTTATTGCAAGGTCAGTTGATTTTGAGAGAGTTGTGTTTGCTTCCCGATTAAGTTCCTGTAAGAGGAAATCGAGCATCTTTCCGGTCTCGCTTTGCGAATCGAGTGCTTCCTGAAATTGGGTAAGATGGCTGCGCAGTCTGACCATTTCCTCGCTAACGTCAGAACGATCTGCAAGGTACGCCACCTCCTGGGCGAGTCTGGCAGGATCAATTTCTACAACCTGTCCTCCGCGGTTTAGCAATTCAGCGATTCGTTTTTGGAGACGCTGGCGATACGCGTCGGCCAAACCGGCGGCTGCATTCTCGATGGTCGGCACCAGGGCTTCGATCTTTTGAACGCGATCACGCAATTCCTTCTTAAGAACTTCGCCTTCTTGTTGACGCATTCTTTCAAGTTCGTCCAACGCTTGATCGATGGCCTGGTTTAGTGCCGCGATCATTCGTTCGTCGATGCCGTCCCGTGCGGGTTGCAACGCGCCGGGAATGCGTGCAAGTACATTGATGTCCAGTTCACCGCCAATCTGAAAATCGTGCTGGAGCTGTTTTAAAGCGCTTACGTAACCCGAGATGAGTGGACGATTCAATTCGTAAGCGACCTGTGAAGTGCGTTCCAGATTGACAGTCACATCAACCCGGCCTCGCGAGAGACGTGAACTGATACGTCTCTTAATCGACGGTTCGATGGCCGAGAGTTCACTACCAACACGCAGATGGATATCGAGAAATCTATTGTTGACGGTTTTGAGATCGACAGAGACGGAGAAGTCGTCTCCGTTCACTGTTCCCTTACCGTAGCCGGTCATTGATTTCATGGTTTGTTGTTCTTTGGTCTTCGGTCTTGGTTGTATGGGTTCCCTCAAAGACCCAAGACCAAAAGCCGTAGGCCATTCTTAGGAAATTCCTGCTAACTCTTCTTCCTCATCCGCGAATTGCAATTCATATAACCTTCGATACTGACCGCCGCATGCGAGCAATTCAGCGTGTGTTCCCATTTCGATGATACGTCCGCCCTCCATTACAACGATCACATTGGCTCGACGAACAGTCGACAGCCGGTGAGCAATGACGATTGTTGTACGGTCTCGAACGAGATTGGCAATCGCCTTTTGTACGAGACGTTCGGACTCTGCGTCGAGAGCTGAAGTAGCCTCATCCAAAATAAGTACTGGAGCATTTACCAGAACTGCTCTCGCAATCGCAAGGCGCTGGCGTTGACCACCGGACAGAAAGATGCCGCGCTCGCCGACAATCGTATCGTAGCCGTCAGGCAGCTCTTGAATGAAGTCGTGGGCAAACGCTATCCGCGCAGCCTCTTCAACTTCCGTATCGGTTGCTTGCGGATTGCCGTACGCAATGTTGTGGCGAACAGTATCATTGAAGAGCACTGTCTCCTGGGTAACGAGAGCAATCTGTTTCCGCAAACTGGAAACGGTTGCGTCTCTTAGATCGGTGCCATCCCACAAGACCGCGCCTGATTTGGGATCGTGAAAGCGTGGGAACAACTTCGTCAATGTGGATTTGCCACCACCTGACTCGCCGACGAGTGCGACCATCGTGCCAGCTCTGATGCTAAGACTCACGTCTTTCAAGACCGCTCGCGATTCATTTGCATAGCCAAACGACACATCTGTTAGTTTGATCTCGTCCTTCAACGCCGCCAGTTCGACGGCATCTGGTTTTTCCACAATCGCCGCGTTCTCATCCATCACTTCCCAGACGTGATGTGCTGCGGCGAGCGCTTGTTCCATGCTGTTCTGGAGACGTGAAAGCTTGCGCATCGGATCATAGCTACGGAAAAGGAAGAATAGGAACGTGATGAACTGCGCAGTGTTCATTCGACCCGAGATTATTTCGCGCTGTCCGAAGAAGAGAAGCAGTACGACGAAGATGATTCCAATCATCTCGATCGTTGGCGGCGCAGCGCCTGAGATGCTCGCGCTTCTCAGATTTGCCCGGACGATTCTCTTTGCTACTTCAGTAAAGCGCACTGACTCCCGATTTTCTGCGCGATATGCCTTCACGATGCCCTGGTTCGCCAAAGCTTCCTGGGCTGTATCAGTGAGTTCCTTACTTCCTTCGAAGCTCTCTCTAGCGAGATTTCGCAGGGCCGTGCCGAATCTTGCGGTTAATACAGCGATGATTGGAGCGATAGCTAGGGATCCGAGTGTCATGCGCCAGCTGTAATAAAAAGATGCTGAAAGAAATGCGATCAGCGTGAAGCTTTCGCGAAGCATATCGCGAATCGTGCTGGTGACAGCAGTTTCGATAGCGGCAGCACTCGAAACAAGTCGAGAAACAAGGTAGTTAGTGCGGTGACGCTCAAAAAAAGTGGCGGACTGTGCCAGCAGGTGACTGTAAAGATCTTGTCGAAGCTTGAGGACGGCTGACTGACCGATGCGCGCCATCAAGTAAGTCGAAAGGTACTCTGCTATGCCTTTTGCGAATGTGAAGACGATCAAAAGGATCGAAATCATTCGCCACGCACCGAATGGGGCTTCGGGGATGATGCGTTGCAGCCCAAACAGCGTGTCAGTACGGTGTCCGGCAGTTTGCACAAATGCTTGATCAAAGATGGGAACTATCAGTGCGCCGATGGCGCTCTCGAGAAGGCCACCAACGAGCATTGCGACTGTTGCGAGAGAGAAGATAGGCCAATGAGGTCTCAGATACTTTAACAGTCGACGAAGATCGTGCATCTCTGGTTGCGGAAAGCTCGGATCAGTTGCTATAAGGAAGGTAGAAGACGGTTCAAGCTCTGAAAGACAGACTATACTTACCCCCGCCAATTTGCGTCAAGAACTGACCCATTTTGCCCCTTCCTTACGATTGACCTATCACAGGACGGCGACTTTTTTGAAAGCGAGTCCGGAAAGAACTGGGTTATACTTCGATGCGATCTGGAATTGATACTGGATCCATTCCCGACGGGATCACAAACTTGGGACAGCAATCACAAGTGAACAGCAAGTACTCCGGCAAGCGTCTACTGATAGCAGACGACGACACGGACATGCGTCTACTTTTGGCGGAGTACTTCCGCCGCCTCGGTTTTCAGGTTGAAGAACGTGACAGCGGGCAAGCCGCTTTGGAAGCGGCACTCGCCAGCAAGTTTGATTGTTTCATTTTCGACGTGTCGATGCCTGGAATGTCCGGATTTGATTTGCTCAAACGCGTTCGCGACCGCGGAATTCAAACGCCGGCGCTGTTTCTAACCGCGCTTGATGCACTTTCCGACAAGGTTGCCGGTTTTGAAGCCGGTGCCGATGATTATCTCGCGAAGCCTTTCAGTCCTCGTGAACTCGAATATAGAGTGGAAGCATTGTTGAGAAGGGGCGGCATGGCCGTCGTCGAAGAATCTGATGGCGAACGCATTGAGGTTGGGAACCTGGTAATAGATAAGCGTAGACACGAGGTCCTGAGAGATGGATCTCGGATAGACCTGACTCCGTTGGAATTTCAGATCCTGGAACTGCTTGCATCCGAGCCAGGCCGTGCGTGGTCAAGGAACGCGTTACTGGATCGAGTATGGAGTACTGACTACGAAGGGTATCAGCGCAATATAGACCCGCATATAAATCGCCTGCGAAAAAAACTCGAAACTGATCCAAAAAATCCGAGATACGTGCTCACGGTCCGCGGAGTTGGCTACAAGCTAAACGAAGCGCCATGAAGCAACCAACCGGTTTCCGAAATAAATCCTAGTTCGCGTATCTAAGACAATTCGATTACTAAGGTGAACTTTGTTTTGCTGATGACTAGCGCACGAACTGAAGTTCAAAGATAGCTGAGGTACCTGATTAAATGCTCTGGTGGTTGGCAACGGCCTTATTCGTAGCCTGGTTTGTGTTGCGCTTTATCGCACATCAGAAGGGCATGGTGCATTTGCTATTGCTCTCGAGCATTGGAGTTTTTGTGATTCAAACGATGGCTTACCGCAAGACGAAGTATCAGCGTGATATCGCGCGGAAGTAAGTCGTGGCGGCTGAGTCGACCCAAGCCGCAACCCGCCTTTTCTATAAACATTCTTGACCTCACTACACCGTTCGGCAACAATGCCATCGTTTGCTGCATCAACAGGAGTGTGTAGTATTTCTCTGCGATTGCTCTCCGCAAGATCACGTAAGTTATATGAGGAGTAATCTTGCCATGACTCTAGAACGTGTCTGCCGAGTCCTTGCCATCACGATGTTCGTCTCGGTTCTTGGTCTTCCCGTCGTCTTTGGACAGAGCGATGTCGAGCGAAAGACAATTGCCATTACCTACCCGCTGGACGAGACGGTGACGGTGAAGTTTCGAGGAACAACTGTTCTGCCACGATTGAAGGGTGAAGCAAAAGTTCGGCGTGCGGGCCGCCGTGGAACTCGCGTGGAGTTCCACGTTGACGATTTACCGCGTGCCTCTGAACTGGGTGGGATTTATACGACCTATGTTCTATGGGCCATTTCGCCTGACGGTCATGTCGATAATCTCGGAGAAATCAAACGCAGTGGCAGCTCTTTTATTGACTCAAAACTCGACGTCACTACGCCGTTGCAGACGTTTGCCCTGCTCCTCACTGCGGAGCCGCATTTTCTGATGAAAGTGCCGAGTCGAATGGTGGTGATGGAGAATCTGCCGCCCCAACGTGGCGGTAGCCAGATCGAAACTGCTGACGTGCGTTACATCGGTAATTCGAGCGACTACTTTCGTGATGCCCGTGTTCCCGAAGTTGCGGACCAGGACTACCGCCAGACTCCGGTCTCATTGCTTGGCGCACGCCAGGCAATAAATCTCGCGAAGTACGCAGGTGCAGAGTCTGAGGCTTCTGATGAATTTAAGGTGGCCCAGGACGAACTTCAAGAAGCAGAAAAGGCGTGGCGACTCAGTGAAGCAACTGCCGACATCGATGTTAAAGCCCGAAAGGCAACTTCATCCGGTGCAAGAGCGGAGGAAGTCGCTCTTGCGAGACACGCGGCGCGGTTGAATCGCGAAGAGATCCGACGTCGTGATGACGCCGTGCGCAGCGCGGAGAAGAGTGCAGAGGCCTCACAACGCGAGGTAGATCAACTTCGCGCCTCTCTTGAGAAGGAACAACGAGCGCGCGAGTTGGCTGAGCGAGACGCGGGAAACGCGAACGATCAGTTGCGAGAAAAACGTGTAGAGAACGCCCGGCTCAAGGATGAGCTTGAGCAATTACGTGTGGAAAGCGATGCCGCTAAACTCAAGCTTGCGCGACTCGAAGGGGAGAAGCAGGCAGAAACAGATCGAGTCGAGGCTGAGCGACGCGCGGTCGAACGAAAAAACGCAGAAGCGGCTTTGAAAGCATCCCTGGCAAAATACGGAACCGTGAAAGAAACGAACGCAGGTTTCCGTTTAATTCTGCCAGAGACCCTTTGGAGCAGTACCCGCGTTGCTGATCTATCGTCTGCTGCTTCGGCGAAACTCGAACCGCTTGCGGCCTTGCTCGCAAACAACCCCGACTACCAAATCCTGATCGAGGCTTACACTGATAACAAAGGTGATGAGGTCTCCTTACAACAGCTGACACAAGAACGTGCGCGTGTTCTTTCGGATCGTTTTCAAACAGCCGGCGTCGACCCAGCTAAGATTCAAGCTAACGGAATGGGCGCTTCAAATCCAGTTGCTCCAAACACAACTCTTGCAAATCGCGCAAGGAACCGTCGCGTTGAGATCACCTTCACATCTCCGACGCCGCGTAGCACGGCTGCGAATTGACCGTGGGCCTTTGGTCTTTGGTTTTCGGTCCTCGAATATCTTTGGATCAGTGCTTGCGGTTGTACCGTCGAGATTCAAAGACCTAAGACCCTAAGCCAAAGACCACCATTTCATGTCGCCTCTAGATCCACTCGAAATTCTACAACTCGTCGGGTATAGCGTTGGCGCGTTGCTACCGCTCTGGATGGCTATTCAGCTTGTTAGTCATCGCAGCAAGCTGACCGCCCTGGAGCGCATGCTTGCACTGCTCGCCTTAACCATGGGCGGCTGGCACATGAGCAACCTCGTGATCACGCTCCACAGCCTTTTCGATCTGGGATATGACCACTGGACAATGATCTTACGAATTGCCGACACAGTGTCGGTGGTCAGTATTACTTTCGCCTACTCATTTCTACTTCACGTTCACTTGCATCTATGGGCCAACGCACACTCGCGTTCGCTGACCAAGAGTGAACAACTCAGGGTCTATCTCTCTTACCTGCCGACAGTTTTTTTGGTGCTCGCAATTCCGCTGCTTTGGATGGGTGAATACGCACCCATGTTCGTTAAGTTGAAGTTCTTCGTGATCCCGTTTGCTTTCTGGATTGCGTACGTCCTTGGGTTGATAGCGATCACGGAAATACTGATTGCTCGCCAGACCGCGAATCGTAGTGAACGTCGGATTATGAGAACACTGGCCGCGTCGTTCGTTGGTGTCGGCATCGTAATTTTTGCTGCCCTTGCGTTTGGTGTTGGCGAAGGAACAGTCGCCGGCCTCTATCTCAAGACGATCGCGAATCTCGGATCGCTGCTTCCATCTGTCCTTCTTGCCTACTACATCTACCGCTACCGTTATCTGGAAATCATCATTGAGGAGAGCCTGGTAGTTGTAACGTTTGCGATGGTTGTGCTTACTGTCTACGTTTTTGGCATTCGGACAATCGGTGATTGGGTCACTCAGCGTTACGGAGTGAAACCCGGTCTGGTAGAAGCGCTCTTAATTCTTGCCCTGGCACTCGTCGCCGCTCCGTTTCGCGGCTGGCTGGCACAACGATTTCAAAAGTTGTTCGAGCGCGAGACAGCACTCTACAAGCAGATAGTGTCTCGTATTGGATCTTATGCAGGCCAGTACAAAGACCTGGTTGAACTGTTTCAATTTGTTGAGGAACGAACGTCCGAGGTTTTGGGGCTTCGACGTCTAAAAATCTTAGTAATGGATGAGCAACCCCACGAATGGGTGATGGGAGTGCTTCAGGTTTCACGCGCGAGCGGCTGGCTACCTGTTGAAGACAATGCATTGCTTACCGAAGAGGGATTCAAGCTTGCCTATCCACTTCGCCGGGAAGAAAAGGTTGCAGGCTTACTGGCGGTCGATGCTGCAGGGCCTAGTCTTACCCCCGATGCTCGCTCCGTGATTGCCACGCTCGCTGATCAGGTCGCCATCGCGATTGACGACTCACGTTTGATGGAAGAGAACGTGAGACTTGAAAGGGAACTTGCGGAGCGCGAGCGCCTGGCATCGCTTGGTCGCATGGCGGCGACGGTGGCCCACGAAATCAAAAACCCCCTGTCGGCGATCAAGTCGATCGCACAGGTGATGCGCGAAGACGAAAACCTGAACAACGACTACGCTCGTGATCTAAACCTCATAGTCGGCGAAACTGATCGCTTGAGCCAGAGTGTCACTCAACTCCTGAGCTTTGCGCGAAGAGAGAGTCCAGCTGAACAAGCGCTCGGAACTGAAGAACTCGTGCGTTCCGTTATTGATTTGTTTCAAGCGCAAGCACGCGAGCATGGGATTAGCTTGAGCTGTGATGTCAGGAGCGACCCGCACCTTCCCGGCAAGTGTGTCTCGGCTGTTCGTGATGCGTTGTCGAACCTACTCCTGAACGCACTTCAGTCGACGACCCGCGGAGGCAAGGTTTCACTTTCGGCCTCAGTAGACAAAGCTGAATTGGTGATAGGCGTTCAGGATACAGGGACAGGTGTTCCCATCGAATTGCGCGAACAAATCTGGGAACCGTTCTTCACGACGCGACAGAGAGGAACGGGGTTAGGCCTGGCGATAGTTCGAAAGCGTGTTCAGGAAGTTGGCGGTTCAGCTTCACTTGCGAATTTCCAAAACGGTCAAGGCGCATTGTTTCTGCTTCGAGTTCCGATTGAAATACTTAATTAGGAACTTTTGAGAAGAGGGAGCGTGTTAGCATTCGTCCTGAGTTGAGAGTGCGTTGACAGTCAGAAGAACTGTCGGCCCAACCTGCGCAGTTTCCGTCCAGGCTAGATTAGAAATGAAGGAGAATGCAGATCTATGAAGACTCACAAAGTTCTTAGCGCCCTGGTCATAATTTTACTAGCAGCGCTGTTTATCGTGAGCAACAGCTCAACTGTTCTTGCTCAATCGACCCCGCAACAGACTGATGTTAAAGAAGACGAGACAAACCTGGACACTCAACTCTATTTGATAGTGGCAACTAATCAGTCAGTTGATGAGGAAAAACTACCGGCCTCGCTTGATGGAGTGGTGAAGCAGTTGAGGACGACGCTACCTTTTAAGAATTATCGACTGGCGGCCACTTTGATCAACCGTGTGAAGAACGAAGGGCGCTTGGACTTGAGTTGGATTGGTGGTCCGCTGGCTTCGGCGGTGGGCTCAAGTTCAGCGGTGACTCCAAGTTTCAGTCAGTTCAAAGTTCGTATGGTGAAGTTGACGAAGAACTCAGCCGGCGAGCCTGTCGTGCAAATGCTCGGCTTTAACTTCGGCGCTCGGATTCCAATTCAGGTTGGAGCGGTGGCTGTGAGTGGAGGAGTGCCGGCTACAAACTATGAACCGACAGGGCTCGCAACCGACATCAGTATTCGAGAAGGTGAGCCTGTGATTGTCGGGACGTTGAATGTGGGACCGTCAGGTGATGCGATCATTTTGGTCGTGTCGGCGAAGCGGACCAGTCGATAATCTCAGAGCTCAGATTTAAGATCTCAAAGAAGAGGGTGATGTGAAGTCACCCTTTTTTTGTCCGATATGCTTCAGCTTGTCGGATTTTTTCTGCAATACCTCACTCCCTGCCGACAAGCTAAAGCATATCGGACATCAACTCTGGCACGCGACGCGCTAGTGAATTCGACCAGCGAAGTCTTAAACTACTCCGGAAGTGAGAAAAGAAGCGTTGCGATTAATGATTGTTGACGATGAAGAGGCCGCGCGTTACGGCATGCGCCGAGCCCTGACCACCTTTGGCTACAACATCTCTGAGGCAGGATCCGCCGAAGCCGCCCGTGCCCTCCTCAAGCAGCAAGACGCTGATCTTCTTTTACTCGATGTGAACCTACCAGGCATGAGTGGGCTCGAGTTCCTGCGTGAGCTTAGAGAATCCAACGGCCATGGCCCGCTCGTGATCATCGTTACGGCACACGGCTCGGAACGCATGGCAGTGGAGGCTGTAAAAGCTGGAGCTCACGACTACCTTTCAAAGCCGTTCGAACTTGATGACCTGCGTCTCGTCGTCAAGAATGCGGCAGAGACGGTCCAACTTCGTCGCGAGAACTATTCATTGCGACGGCGAATCGAAGTCGAGCGTTCTCAACGCGGGGCTCTCATCGGAAACTCGCAGGCAATGCAGCGTGTTCGAGCGATGATCGAAAAGGTATCCGAGACTGACGCCACGGTGCTTGTTCGCGGTGAATCAGGTACTGGCAAAGAGCTTGTAGCGCGTGAGGTACACGAACGAAATACTGCGCGACACAATGGTTCATTTGTCGCAGTGAACTGCGCCGCGCTTCCTTCTGAATTGATTGAGTCCGAGTTGTTTGGACACGAAAAGGGCGCATTTACGGGCGCTGCAGCGCGTCGGGAAGGGAAGTTCGAACAAGCAGACGGTGGTACATTGTTTCTCGACGAGATAGGCGATATGAGCTCGAACGTGCAGGCGAAACTTCTTCGCGCCCTCGAGGAACGGAGGATTGAGAGACTTGGAAGTAACGAATCCCTGCCGGTTGATGTACGCATCGTCAGCGCAACTCATCGCCCGTTGGAACACGAAATTGAAAAGGGTAATTTCCGCGCTGATCTCTTCTATCGCCTTCGCGTAGTAACGATCGAGATTTCGCCTTTACGTGAGCGTCGTGAGGACATCCCTGTACTTGCAGAGACGTTCTTGCGAAGTGCCGCCGAACGATACGAACTTCCTCAGCGAGCACTTGGTCAGGCCGCATTGAAAAAGCTGCTGGAATACACTTGGCCCGGTAATGTGCGCGAGCTGAAGAACACGATTGAACGTGCAGTAATCATGGCAGAGGGTGATGAGGTGAGCGTGCGAGATTTACCTGACGAGATAACGGCCGGCATTTCGAAGAGTAACATCGTGGAAGGTGACGAGGAGGAAGGCGACGGTTTGCGCGTTCCGTTCACCGCTGATTTCAGGGAAGACCGGCGTGAATTTGAGCGCCGCTACATCACTAGATGTCTGGAGCACACCCAAGGCAATGTCACTCGTGCAGCCGAGATTCTGGATATGCATCGACAGTCGCTGCAGCATAAATTGAGGCAGTTAGGCCTGGGTCGAAGGTATGTTTCAGTCGGAGGAGACATGCCGGATAATTCCGACAGTTGAAGCAGAGGATCATCCGCCGATTACGCAGATTTCTTTTTCGAGAAGCAGATTTCTCTTTTGGGATAGGTACTGAAACAATCTCCTAAGCAAAATCTGCGTAATCTGTGTAATCGGCGGATTATGCTTTAGTCTTCCCCTCACAAATCTTGCCCAATCTTTCTTTAGCGTGATAATTTTTCTACCTCTCTCATTCGTACATAGAGAGTCTTCTCAACATCCTCAAGTGGCGGGTTTCTTCTCACCACCGCCGAAGCGACGGTCAGTTAATGGCACAACTAGTCGAACGGGCCCAGAACCCCCCAGAGTAGTTGAGTAATACTTATGATGATTAACCCAACTCGGAAAAACTTTGTCGCACTGGGCGTTGTCGTGTGTTTGACCGCAACACTCTTTTCTTGTAGTGCCATTTCGACGAACGAGGTCTTCTTTGGAAAAACTCAGCCTCCGCAACTCAACATCTTTCGCTACGTAACTGGCGACGAACCTCAATCCCTCGATCCACCGATGAGTCTTGGACAAGGGGAGGCGCGGATCTACATGGCGCTCTACGACGGGCTTGTTGAATACAATCCAAAGAACCTCAGGCCTATGCCGTCTCTCGCAGAACGTTGGGACATCAACAACGATTCTTCGGAGTTCACATTCCATCTCAGGCAAACCGGTCGCTGGTCAAACAGTGATCCGATTGACGCGAATGACTTCGTCTATACATTTCGCCGCGCTGTCTCTCCACAACTCGCATCGGGCAATGCTTATCTCGCTTACTACATAAAGTATGCGCAGGCGTTCAATGAGAAAGCCGTCTTTGTACGTGATTCCAAAACCGATCAGTTTCTCCTGGCCAAAGATTTTACAGATAGCGAAACGCCTGAACCGTTGAGTTCACAGCCAGTTGATGGGTCTAAAAGTGAATATCCGCCAAACCCGGCGGAAGCGCAGTCCGATGGTGACTCTGCTTTTCACCGTTTGATGCACTCACCCACGCGTTTGACTCTGCCGGGAAGTGAAAAGGCTCGGACTAAACTCCTTGAAAGTAAACCGAAGCTCAAAGCGGCGCTCGTTGGCAAGGAACTCGTGCCTGTGAAGGCTGAGGACATCGGCGTTGAAGCCGTGGATAAATATGTGCTGCGAATTTCTTTGGTGCAGCCAGCACCTTTCTTTCTGGGATTGTTAGCCCATCAATTCTTCAGACTTGTGCCAAGGAAAACCGTCGAACAGTACGGAGAGCATTGGACCGATCCTGAGCACATCGTGACGTGCGGACCGTTTAAACTGAAATCGTGGGAGCCTTACAACAAGCTTGTCGTAGAGCGGGATCCAATGTTCTGGGATGCGGCAACAGTAAAGTTGGATGAGATTCATTTCTTTCCAATGTCAGACAACCCGTCGATCATGAATCTATATAAGGTGGGTGAGATCGATGCTGTTCTGAACCATACGGTGCCAAATGCATGGCTTGATGTGGTCCGGACAAAGAAGGACTACATGGAAGGTAAGGAAGCGGGCATTGACTATCTTCAGATCAACGTGACGCAACCACCGATGAATGATGTTCGGGTGCGCAAAGCTTTCAACTATGCGATCGATAAGAATGCGTGGGCAGCGTGGCGGAAGATCGTGAAACCACTAACTGCTTTTACGCCGGAAGGAATTTTCCCTGGCTATCCTCAACCAAAGGGTGATGACTTCGATCCGGAACGAGGCAGACAGTTACTTGGCGAGGCAGGTTACCCCGTGACCCTGAATGCTGATGGCAGTTATTCCTGCCCGAAGTTTCCGGTGAAAGAAGTTGAATACACCTACAACACGCAGGAATCGAACAAGGCGATGGCGGAATGGATGCAGGCACAATGGAAACAAAACCTCGGCATCACAATCAGCCTTCGTAACATGGAATTCAAGACGTTTCTCGAAGTGCGTACAAAACTTGAGTTCAAGGGGTTCTCGCGCGGTGGTTGGTCAGCTGATTACATGGATCCATTCACTTTTCTGAGTTTGTTCTACACTGGTGGTGATAGTGGTACCGGCTGGCAAGACACCAAATACATAGGGCTGCTTGATAAGGCGAATCGTACGTTGGATGCACAGCAGCGTTATCAGCTGTTGGCCCAGGCCGAGAAGTATCTGATCGACGCGCAGCCGATCATCCCAATCGATACTGCGTCCGTTAACTGGGTTAAGAAACCATATGTGAAGGGTATGTATCCCAATCCCGGATCACTCTTCCCGTGGAAGTTTGTTTACATTGAAAGAGACAGATCTAAGTGGGACTCAGGCACGCCGAGTCTGGCGGAATAAGAGAAACATTGTGGATTGCGAATTTCGGATTGCGGATTTCGTGATTCGACTCGGCCATCGAAAATGACTTCACGTGTTTCTAGACGCGAAATACGCAATCCGAAATACGCAATCCGAAATCGCCCAGTCTGACACCAATGCTTAGGTTCATCATCAAGCGGTTGCTAGTAACCATTCCAACCATTCTCGTTGTGATTACACTTACATGGGGATTGATACGCCTTGCCCCCGGAAATTTCTATTCCAGTGAAAAGAAACTACCGGCGGCAATCGAGAAAAACATCCGTGAAAAATATGGTTTGGACAAACCGTGGTATCAGCAATACGGTCGTACCATGTGGAATATCCTCCGCCATCTCGACTTCGGAACCTCACTTAAGTACCAGGGACAATCCGTAAACACCATAATCCGTCGATCACTCCCGGTTTCCGCATCTGTTGGGATTCTTGCTTACCTGCTGGCGTTAGTGATTGGCATACCAGCAGGCTCGTTGGCTGCCTTGAAGCAGAATTCGAAGTGGGACTACAGCTCAATGGCGATCACAATGCTAGGCATATCGGTTCCAAACTTCGTGCTCGGACCAATTCTCGTTTTAGTGTTTGCCCTTAGTTTGTACTGGCTTCCACCTTCGCGTTGGGACGGGGTTCTGAGTCGGAACATTATTCTGCCCGTCATCACACTGTCCGCAGTTTACATGGCTTACATTGCCCGTCTGACTCGTGCAGGAATGTTGGAAGTACTTCGCTCCGATTACATTCGCACGGCGCGAGCGAAGGGCTTGAGTGAAGCGAACGTTGTCATTCATCACGCTCTTCGCGGCGGATTGATGCCCGTTGTTTCTTACACGGGGCCAGCACTCGCTTTCCTGTTAACTGGTACCGTGGTGATTGAAAAAATCTTCGCGCTACCGGGTCTGGGCAACTACTTCATCCAAGCGTCGCTGAACAGAGACGAACCATTAATCATCGGAATTGTAGCCTTCATAGCAATCACGCTTCTTTTGATGAATCTTCTGGTTGACATCGCCTACGCTTTTCTCGATCCGCGTGTGCGTTACCAATAAAGCAATGGACGAAAAGCCCCTAAGGACACCAGACGATCATCAACGTGTCGAACCCGCACTAAATCTGCAGGGTGAACCGGCAGGATTCACGCAGACGAATCGTGATCCTGAAGCGATCGCGCTAGGTCCCGAGATCGCTGTTGCAGAGGCTGACGTCCGTTCTGCGGAACACGGTGAATATGTTCGTGGAAGTTCACTTTGGCGAGACGCCTGGCGTCGCTTATTGAAGAATAAGTTGGCCGTCTTCGGTCTCGTCGTCGTAATCGCGATTACTCTTTCCTCGGTTTTTGGGCCACTCATAATCAAAGCCACGACAGGTATCACACCAGACTACATTCCAAGTAACGACGTCAAAAGGATCAAATCATTTCCTCCTTTTACTGGAGTCAGCGGCGAGTTTTCCTGGGCGCACCCCATGGGAACCGACAACGCCGGACGAGACTTGTTAGCACGCGTACTTCAGGGTGGCCAGATTTCACTTTTCGTCGGAATCATATCGACGCTGGTATCTCTGATCATCGGCGTCAGCTACGGTGCAATCGCAGGATATCTTGGGGGCCGAGTTGACAACCTGCTGATGCGGCTCGTTGATGTGCTCTACTCACTCCCGTATGTGATCCTGGTCATCGTGTTGCTCTCGATGTTTCGCAGCCAAACGCCACGAGGACAGCTGGCACTTCTGTTTGTCGCACTCGGTTCAGTGTCGTGGTTGACGATGGCTCGAATTGTTCGTGGCCAGGTGTTATCGCTAAAGAACCAGGAGTTTGTGTTGGCTGCTCGCGCTACGGGCGTCTCCACGTCACGCATCATTTTTCGCCACCTGGTCCCCAACACACTTGGGCCAGTTATCGTTTACGCAACACTGACAATTCCGCAGGTGATGTTGACGGAGGCATTCCTTTCCTTTCTTGGCTTTGGAGTTCAGGCACCACTCGCTTCGTGGGGCAGTTTGGCATCGGACGGCGTACAAAACATTGCGATCTTTCCCTGGCAGTTGATCTTTCCGGGAGTCACCATGGCGTTGACTCTGTTTTCACTAAACTTTCTTGGCGACGGATTGAGAGATGCACTCGATCCGCAGATGAGAACTGATTAACGCTGCGATTATGAGTTCAGCAAACGGCAATCTCTTAGAAGTTAACGATCTGCGAACTTACTTCGACACCGAGGATGGCGTTGTCAAAGCCGTAGACGGCATTTCGTTTCGCTTGAAGCGTGGCGAGACGTTGGGGATTGTTGGTGAATCAGGCTCAGGAAAGTCGGTGACCAATCTCTCAATCATTCGTCTTATTCCTGATCCGCCCGGCCGAATTGTTGGCGGTGAAGTTGTCTTTAATGGGCAGGACATTCTGCTGCTGTCCGGTAAAGAGGTTAGAAAGATTCGTGGACGACGTATCGCGATGATTTTCCAGGATCCGATGACGTCACTAAATCCATTTCTCAAGATCTCACGGCAGTTGATGGAAATGACGCAATTGCACCTTGGTCACACAAAGGCACAAGCATACCAGCATGCGATCAAGATGTTGGAGACTGTGGGTATTCCCGACGCACGAACCCGTGTTGATAACTATCCGCACGAGTTTTCCGGTGGTATGCGGCAGCGCGTGATGATCGCTATGGCGCTGTCATGCGAGCCTGAGCTCCTGATTGCGGACGAGCCCACTACGGCGCTCGACGTTACTATTCAGGCCCAAATACTCGAGCTCATAAAGAAACTCAAACAAGAGACGGGTACGAGCGTGATTTTGATCACTCACGATCTTGGTGTTGTGGCAGGCATGACTGATCACGTGATCGTTATGTATGCCGGCAAGATTTTCGAACAGGCCAAGACGAGTGAGTTGTTTGCGCAAACTGGCAACCCCTACACGAAGGGGTTACTGCGTTCAGTTCCTGATCCAACTGCTGAGCAGGGTCAGTTGTATCAAATCCCGGGTTCTCCACCGGACGTTGCACATCTGCAACCGGGTTGTCCTTTTGCCCCCCGTTGTGAACGCGCGGAGGAGATATGTCGTCGCGAGTTTCCACCGTTTGTTAAGTTGACGGCAGACCATCATTCGCTCTGCCACTTTGCCAACGAAGTCTTTGCAACATCTGCTGGAGTCACTAGTAACTAGAACGTAATGGCACTTGTGGAATCACAAAATGGACCGACGACGCTCCTGTCTATCCGCGACCTCAAGGTGCACTTCGATCAGGGCGGCAACGATCTGCTCAATCGTTTGTTCCAGCCCGGGACCGGCAAACGAGTAGTTAAAGCTGTTGACGGCGTGAGCCTGGATATTTTTCACGGCGAGACCTTGGGATTAGTAGGTGAATCTGGTTGTGGTAAGTCGACTCTCGGCCGGGCAATTCTTCGTTTGACACAACCGACAGCAGGTCAGGTCGTATTTCGCAATCAAGATCTGGCACACCTGTCTAATCGCAAACTGCGCGAACACCGTCGTCACTTGCAAATCATTTTTCAGGATCCCTACGCGTCGTTAAATCCTCGAATGACAATCGGGCAAATCGTTGGCGAACCGCTGGAGACTTTTAATCTGGCTCGAGGTGCCGAGGCAGAGCGCAGGGTGCAGGAGTTGATGGAAACAGTCGGGCTTAGTAAACGTTTTATCAAGCGGTATCCCCACGAGTTCTCTGGAGGACAACGTCAACGGATTGGTATCGCACGAGCCCTCGCCGTGGATCCCGATTTCATCGTTGCCGATGAACCGATCTCAGCACTAGATGTTTCTATTCAGGCTCAAATACTAAACTTGCTCGAACAACTTCAACGCAAGAAGAATCTCACCTATCTTTTTATCTCCCACGATCTGCGAGCAATTAGACACGTCTCCGATCGAACTGCGGTGATGTATCTGGGCAAGCTTGTGGAGCTGGGAGCGGCTAAAACGATTTATGATGAGCCGTTGATGCCTTACACAAAGGCATTGATTTCGTCGGTACCGATACCTGACCCTAAGATAGAAGCCGCAAGGCAGCGTATTATTTTGGAAGGCGATGTTCCGTCCCCCATCAATCCTCCAAGTGGGTGTCGATTTCACACGCGGTGTCCGTTTGCAATTGAGGTCTGCCGCGAGATTGAACCAAAGTTGGTTGAGATTAAGCCGGCGCATTTCGCAGCCTGTATTCGAATTAGTCCGGATCAGCCGCACATTGAAAATGTGGCACCGGGAGATGCTCCAGGACTTGAACTGAACCGAAGAATGGACGCCCAGATTGCATGAAGAAACGCCAGTAGTTACGCGGAATAGGCAGTTTCAGCGCAAGCGGTTATATTGGTCGCCTGCCTATGAGGAACTGCGTTACCAGCTAACCCTTCGATAGCTTTCCGCGTTGCCCCCTTTACCGTGAAATTCTTCAGCTATTAGGCATTTAAGAGATAGGTAAACCCCTTTGTGTGCGGACGCAGCGGTGACGACGAGTTTGCCCAGAACCGCTAAGTGTTGGCCATCAGGACGGATGGCTCCCTGTTTCCAACACTTGGCTTAGACTGGTTGACTCAACTGCGGTAAGAACCCCGATGGCAGAAAATTCCCCCAGTTTTGGATCTCCCGTTTTAGCGGAGCACCGCGAAAACGCCCCGACTGGCTGGCCCGAAGTCCAGGACGGCGTGGCTAGCTCGACCGGCCTGTCAGTTTTGCTGGTCAACGGACATCAACCACCGGCCATCGTGGTGTCGAATAACAATTCGATTTGTCGCGCGTTTCAATCTTCTCCGAAACACGTGAAGTTATGTGATCCGTATTGTGGCAACGCGCACCGAAAAGCGATGGAAGCAGGCACTACAGTCGAATACAAATGTCACGCGGGTTTGCACTGCGTAGTGACCCCTATTGAAATTGAGGGTAGGGCCAAGCTTGCTGTAATCGGCGGACGCGCCTTTGTAAGAAGCGAAGACTATCAATCACTGATTTCGCGATTTAGGACTGGCGATTTGCAGGCGCTGGCGACGGACGAACTCTTTACAAACATTATCTTTGCCGATAGGCAACGCATCAGAGACTTCGCGGCTGTCGTTGACAAAGCAGCTCGAAGATTTCGACCGATCATCGTACCGAAAAGCACCGAGAAGGGGGCGACGGTAGTTCCGCTGCCGGTTCCTGGTGCAGGCGCAGTCAAAGTGCAGTCCGACGAGACTTTGCGGTTGGAGATAGTACGACTACGAACTGAACTGGAGCATCGCTCACGCTTTGCGGATTCACTTCAGCATTTCCTGGAACGTATTAGTTCAAACGACCCGACACAGACGTATCAGGCAATAATCAGCAGTTCAAAAGATTTGCTCAACTCAGAACGAGCTTCGTTGCTTATCTTTGATGAGAATTCGAATGAATTGATTCTGAAGGCCGCTATTGGATTAGCAACCGATCCAACGACCGTTAGCCCTATACGACTCGGGGAAGGTGTCTCTGGAGAAGTTATCGAGTCAGGAAAGCCACAGATGGTCGAGGATGTCGATCGGTCAGGTCTAATACCTGCGCCTGCGGACCGTCGTTACAAGACGAAGTCATTTATCAGCTATCCCATCTCAATCGCAGGCAGAAGAATTGGCGTCTTGAATGTTACGGACAAGTCGGGCGGAGGTGTCTACGATGAAGTCGATTTGAGTTTGCTGGACATCATAGGCCCTCAGGTTGCGCTCGCGCTGGAACGGGCGGAATGGCAGGAACGAGCGATTGAGTTCCAGTTGATGTCCATTACGGATCCTTTGACCGGACTACCGAATCGTCGGTATCTCGAAGAACGCTTGACGGAAGAGCTGAACCGCTCGAAACGTTATGACTACCCGATGAGCTTCTTGATGATCGATATCGACGACTTCAAGTCTTACAACGATAACAACGGTCATCAGGCCGGAGACCTCGCGCTGCAGATTACTGGCCACTGTCTCAAAGCAGCGCTTCGGTCAGCGGACATCGCCTCGCGATACGGCGGAGAAGAATTCTGTATTTTGTTGCCACAGACATCGGTCGCCGAAGCGGGAGTAATTGCTGATCGTATACGACATCGTGTCTCTACTACTCATTTCCCGCACGGTAAATCACAGCCCCTGGGACGCGTGACTATAAGCATCGGAGTGGCGACTTACTCAACGATTGTTAATTCTGCGGAGACGGTTATCGCGGCAGCCGATCGGGCTTTATACCAGGCAAAGAGTCTCGGGAAGGATCGGGTTGAGTTCTATCGCGATTGACGTGAGGGAACGTTGACATCATGAACACGTTGACCTCAAGCGACAACTTTCGCCGCATACTCAGCCGCGTACCACGTCATGAATTTGTCGGACGTGCTGCAGAGTTAGAGCGAGTTGCAGCTCAGGCTAAGCAGGAGAAGAACGGCCGCGGCTTGTTGCTCTTGATGGCGCCATCAGCTGGTGTTTCAGAGCTTCTGCGGCAGACGTTTGATCAGTTTTTCAATGAGCGCACCGAAGTCATTCCGTTCTATTTCGCCTTCAGTCGATATGGAACTACAGCGGTTAGTGCGGCCATAGAGTTTCTCAATACTTTTCTACAGCAATACCTCGCCTTCCGTAGAAACGATCCGACCCTATGCAACTCTGCTCTGAGCCTCCAGGATCTTGTTGCCCTCGCACCGACTGCGGATCTCGACTGGATTGACCAACTCGTTCAGATATATACGAGAGTCCGATTCAGTAACGACGACAAAGAGTTGGTTCGCTTCTGTCTGGGAGCGCCGCAACGCGTTCCCACTAAACACGGCCGACCCTTTGTAATGCTCGACGGTTCCCAGCTGGCAGAAAACTTAAACACCGGTGTTGCGATGGGGACTGAAGTGTTGCGCGTCTTTGGACGGGCAGATCTGTCTTTTGTGCTGGCAGGTTTACGACGTCAGATCATCAATGCAGCACATGAAGCAGAATGTGATTTTGAATCGCTCGACAGGTTGAGACTTGAGAAACTGGATACCGACGACGCCAATCTTCTGGTGGAGAACGTTGCACGCCGGCAGCAAGTACCAACGAGTAGCGAAGCACGCGAGTTAATGGTGCAACAGTTTGGCGGGAGTCCACTTTTGATCACCAGTTTCCTGCAGGCTGCACATGAGAAAAATGCTGCCCTTGTTTCTTATCTGGACTGTGAGCGCCTTTACGCGGATGAACTCCTGGGTGGACATCTACGGCGATATTTTGATGAGTTGCTTGAGGAGGTGGCGCCAAAACTCGACACCCGGATCGCGTTAATCCAATTGATGTGGGAAGCGGCCGCTAATGCGGAGAAGTCGGTTCCAGTTGAAGCATGGCGCAAGCATTTGAGTCTTCCGGCAAGCGAATTCGTCGAGATACTCCGCGGTCTGCACATTTATGAGTTTGTTAACTGGAACGGTCCAAACCTGGACGCCACGACAGGTTCACAGGTGTGGAAAGATTATTTGAAAGTCAATTACCGGTTAGCTGTAAAGAACGAGCCTCGGGCGCTGGTTGTGGCTGAGGCCATCGCCGACTCCTTGAAACGCGCGCCGGATACAATGGCACTTCACTACAGGCAACTGGGAAAGGTGACGCTGCGGAAGATTCTTGATCAATTCGATTGTCAGCATGTGCCGAAGGTTCTTTTCGACTACTCGACCTTCGCGACGAATTACAAAGGTATGTCGGACGTCGAACTAGTCGCGGGGCTAAAGAGCGAATCGGAATTTTTCAAGCTTCCCCGCACGGTCCATGTCGCGAGTTGTTTCTCGTTCAATAGCGATTTCCGGCAGGTGTGCGAGGAAGACAAGTGTGCTGTGGGTCATTCCTTCGAAGACGGAATCTACAACGATGAGCACGAGATCATTTGGTTGGCAGCTGAAATCGAATCGAAGATGGAAGTTGAAAAGGACACAACTGAACTTTGGTTCGAGCGCCTTGATTCTCTAGCGCGCACCCTGGGATTTCTCCGCTATCAAGTGTGGCTGATTTCAAATGAGGGTTTCACCAGTGAGGCATCAAGTTTTCTCCAGAGCCGGGCTGCGTTCAGCTCGAGTCAACGTCAACTAGAAGTTCTGGTTGACCAGATTGGTGAGGACCAGTCGCTCCGACCACGTCCGTTGGACGAGGGGGATGAGTTTCTGATGGTTGTGCCAATGGGTGACGACAATGAAATGCTGGCAGCCACCACTGTCGAGCAAGTTGCGCGTCGCCTGGCGTTTCCGCCGGCAGCCATTAACCAGATAAAAACAGCGATAGTCGAAGCTTGTATTAATGCTTCGGAGCATAGTCACAGTCCCGATCAGAAAATATATCAGCGTTTTCGTGTCGAAAGTGATAAATTAGTCGTCACTATCTCGAGCCGTGGAGTCTTGCCTAAGAACGTGGGAAGCGGTTCGAGCCCAAGCATTACAAACAACAACGAAGCCGCAGAAGAGCGGCGAGGCTGGGGTCTCAAGCTCATTCGGACATTAATGGACGAAGTAGAGTTTGAACGAGTGGATGAGGGGACCAGCCTGCGAATGATTAAATATCTCCGGAACAGCAGCGGCTGATTCTATGTTTTCGGAGGGGTCCAGCAAATGATTTGCATTCGCAGCAGGAGGGCTACCGGGTGGATTCTTTAAGTGGCGCTACCGTAAGGTCGCACTGTGTTGGTACTACCGCTGTTGTTTACGCAAGCGACTATCTAAATAAACTTACCGGCGAAAAGATCGAACGTGAATGCCGTCGACAACTCGACTCGGGCTGTCGCGCGTTGGTGATAGATTTCGGCGATACACACCTGGTAAATAGCATCGGCATTTCTATTCTCCTCGGTATCATCGACGTAGCTGAGAAGAGTGGTGCGCAAATAGTGTTTTCTGATGTTAACAATCAAACCGTTGAACTATTTGACATGCTGGGCCTAACGCGGCATGTGGCGCTCGCCAAAGACGAGCAGGAAGCGCTTTCCAACATCTCCCAACTAGACCCGACACCAACGCTTCACTAAAAGTTGCATGGTGCCATCCACACAAAAACTAATTCATACGTTTGGCGCACTCGCCGACCTGGGCCAGGAGGTCGCGAACACCGGCGACTTCTCGGAAATGGTGCGCACGTCAATGCACCTTCTGCTCGGCACGCTTGCGTTGCGACGTGGTGCTGTCGTGGAATGCAACGCCGAAACAGCGCCGGAATGTATTGCAGTTTGGGGTCTTGACGAACAACGCCTGGGCCAGTTCGAGATTCGTGAAGAAGAAGAGGTCGAACTGCTTGAATTGCAGTGGCCCGCATTTCTCATCGCCAAAGCAGAGTCGTCTTTCGTACATCGTCATCGTTCAATGCTTGCGGGCGAGGGCATTGAGCTAATCGTGCCAATGATCGTGCGTAACAAACTGACGGGGCTTGTGTTGTTGGGCGGAAAGGCGAGTGGCGAAGAATTCTCCAAAGAGGATTTTGAAACCGTCAGTGCGATGGTTCGTCACATTGGAGTTGGCATACACACACACCGCCTAATCGAACAAGTCGCTCAACGCGCAGAAGAGAATCGCCGGCTCTATGAAGATCTGCGAGCAATTTACCGAGATACCGTTCGTGCATTCGCCGCGGCAATCGATATCAAAGACAAGTACACGCAGGGGCATTCAGAGCGAGTTGGACGTTATAGCGAGATCATCGCGCGTGAGATGGGTTGGGGTGAAGATGAGGTTGAGGGAATTCAAATCGCAGGCTACTTGCATGACGTGGGTAAACTGGTCGTTGACCGAAACATCATCAATGCTCCGTACCACATAGACGCAAAGCTATCCAGTGAGTTGAACAGGCATCCGGCTGCAGGATATGAAATTCTTGCTCCTATCAATCACCCGTACGCCGACATTCCATTGATGGCAAAGTATCACCACGAGCGACTTGATGGACGTGGTTATCCGGATGGATTGACTGACGAACAGATCCCATTGGGTGCCAAGATAGTTGCTCTTGCTGACTCATTTGACGCGATGACTACTGACCGCCCTTATCGTCGGCGTCGCTCATTTGAAGATGTTGTTCGGGATCTGCGTCAGAGCAGTGGGACACAGTTTGACGGCAAGGTTGTTGTCGCTTTTGCTCGAGCGATTCTTAAAGAACTCCTGGGTGAGAAGAAAGATCGCCGCATCATGAAGATGTTGGGTAAGGGTTATCTTGATGGTCAACAGGTCCCGACTCTCCTGCGAGACTTAATTGCAGAGCTCGATGCGGAACAGGCAAGTGTTGTAGGTAGTTAGCGAGAATGTAAAGATTGAGGATCCGGCGCAGGCTGATTTTACCTGCACACTCAACATTCGACGCTACTCGTAACGTTCCGGGGCATATCGATTCGCTAGAAGGCCGGTTGCCTTTTCAACATCAATTTTCTGCACCAGCACTCCCTCCTGACCATACGGCAAGTAAGCCTGACATGCACCAGAAGGATCGATCAAAGTCGTTGCGGATTCCTGAAAACGAAGCGCATAGTTGACGCTCGCAAAATAAATTGTGTTCTCAATGCTGCGCATCATCATGGCTTTCTCGTAATACGGAGCTTCGGCTGATCCCCACCGAGTAAGCTTAATCCCGGTTTTTTCAGTTCCAGTGTGCTGCGGGTGAAAGACAATCTTGGCGCCGCGCATCGCGGCCCATCGTACAGTCTCAGGGTACCTCCAGCCCTCATGACAAATCGCCACGCCAAACTTGATACCGTTCACTTCGAACAGTTGTCTTCGATCTCCTGGCACATAGAACTTATCTTCACTTGGGTCCAACTGGTTCTTCGTTTGATTCCCGAGAATTTCACCCTGTGCATCAATCACTACAGCTACAATTTGCCGGCCTGAGTTGGTGAGACGCTCCATTCCTAAAATGGTCGCGACCTTAAACGAACTGGCCCAATGCGCTACTGCTTTAAGTATTCGCCTTTGATCATTCTCATCAAAATCGGGAACCTCAAAGTCCAGTCCGCGCAGACCGGGGAGGTAGGCCTCCGGAAAACAAACAATCTCAGCCTGCTGGGCTGCAGCTTCCGACAACAGGTGTTTCACCCGGTCTAGTCCATCATTAAGAGACGAAGCAACCTGTGGTGAAGCAAGGGCGATGATCATGTCTGTCTACTTCGGCTGAATCCGAATGACAAAGTCACAAATCGCTATTTTCTGATCCGGCGCTACCTCTGTGGGTTCTTCACGAATCAACTCGCGGCCATTCACCGTTGTTGGATTACGGCCCTTGGCAACGAGCCAGAATCGTCCTTCATTGTCTCGCGACAAGACGGCATGAGTTCGGCTTACCTCAGGATCACCTTTAATCGGCAGGTCGACTGAAACACTGCGCGAGCCGCGCCCGATTGTGATTTCGCTCTTCGACACGGGAATGACTGCTTCACGGACGCCATTGCGCCAAATTTCGACCGAATAGAGTGGAGGGGCCTTTGTCCTAACGACCGTCTGTTCGCTCTCGCTCGTATCGCCTGCGAACTCACGAATCGTTTCGTTGGGGTTGAAGTTGGCCGGCAACCTTGACGGATCAAGTCTGGTGGTCACCTGAGTGTGACCGGTTTCGCTTTCGTCCCAGACTGGTTGAACGCGAAATTCACCTTTGTTCAGCGTTCCATCAACACGTAGCTCGACTGCAAACGACTTTACCGCTAACTGCGTTGAGCCGCTGAGTTCCCGCGCTCGTTCGGAAAGCACATGGAACAGTCCCTGCTCCAAGCCGCGACGCTTATCACCCTGCCAGTCTTTATCGTCGTCGGCACTTAGATAAACAATGTACTCGCGTGGAATGTAAGTGGGACCGCCAGGTGGCGTGAACATCTCACGTTGCATTGCGGCTTCGACTTCGCGCGCAATCTTTACCAGAAACTCTTCCCAGACGCGTCGAGGTTTAGCGTGTTCATCGGCGGCCTCTAGCAAATCCTCGCCAGTCTCGCCGTCGATCCACTTTCTAATTGATTCGATTAAGCCCAACTTTAAATTCTCCTGAGCAGGTCATCTCAATCAAAACGTACATACCGCTTATTGATCCAGCCTCGATCTGATGAATATGGATCAGTCTTGGGCCGGCCGTGGGCGACAACTTGCACCTCAACCCAGTTGTTCTCAGCCACACTAAGTATTTTCACACGCGAACCTATTTCCGCAACACCAATCGGTGCGTTCGCCGTGTTTGCCACCGGACGAAGGTTCACGTCCGTGGTTGTAACACCTTCCTTGCCGATTGCGAAGGTCTCGCCCAGATTCCTAACCGACGTTAACGGATTCCAATGTGATGTAACGTACTTGTGCGTGGCCAAAAGCATACCCGAAAAAGCCATGATCAAGCCTAGGGCGACGAGAGCTTTACGACCGCGGGTTGCCTGTTGGCTCGACGCGGCTGGCCCACCTACCGGCGTTTTGCGCGCATTGACGGATGCTTTGTGAGCTTTTCTTTCCTGCCTCGCTTCTAGTTCCATCTGCTGCCGCACTTCAGGGCTAATCGGTACAACTATGCGCGGGCGTTTAATCGTATCCAACTCAGGAACGCTTGCTGCTTGAGGTTGTTCGAATTGGGGACGTGGCGGAGCCGCCTCAGTAAATTCGTCCGGCTCAATCGAGAGATCTTCACTGGGCTTGCGATGGGATTCCATCTCCGCGGTGACGGGTCGCAATGGGCGTGTGGGGGGCAAACTCGCTTCGGCAAACTCGTCCCAAAAATCCTCGACAGTTTGGTATCGATTCTCCGGACGGCTCTGCGTTGCCTTTTCCAGAACTCGCAAAATCGAAGTTGACCAGGATTTGTCGTTGATCGAAAGCGGTAGTTCGGTCACGGTATGCTGCGCAAATCTTCGCGGCGCCTCCCCGGCGAGCAACGCGTAAGTAGTCTTTGCCAGGGAATAGATATCGGCGGCGGGCGTTAGATAGTCGTGAGTTGCATTAAGTCTCGAGCTGTCGAGTTGGCCTGTCTGGACCAGTGGATTGTGTTCAGGCGCCGAGTAGATGTTAGTGCCGACACGAGTAATTACCCCTTCAGTCGCATCCAAACGGGCGACGCCAAAGTCCGCAATCTTCACGACTTGTTTGTCAGCCGTGAGAAGGAGATTCTGAGGTTTGATGTCGCGGTGAATGACGCCGCACTTGTGCGCGTGAGCGAGTCCTGAACAGACTTGCTCGAGATAACGAACTGCACGTTCCATTGGCAACGGTCTGTTGCGTGTCAGGGCAGCCATGTCACCGCCTGGCAAGTACTCGAGCACAATGTAATGGAAGGTTGTGCCTTCCAGATCGATTGCGGTGCCGTGCCCCAGGCGGTTGATTACGTTTGGATGTCGCACTCGATCAAGGGCGACTGCTTCATTTTGGAAATTTGCGACCAGCGTGTGCGCCAATTCAGCATCTGGTTCGTCCTGGAGGAAGATGTTTAGCGCTTTGATTACGATTGTGCGAGGAGCGCCATCGTGCGCGGCGTTATCGTTAGCGACATAGATTTCAGCGTAACTGCCGCGTCCGAGACACTCAACGATGTCATAACGCCCATCGAGTCTGCTCTGTTGAAGTTTCAGTTCCGACATTAGTTCGCCCTGATTTGCATTCCTTAGATGCTAAAACGAACAGATCAGGGAACAGTTTCAAGGGGTGGTCTGATTGGTAGGTGGTTTCGTCAGATCATCGTAGTGGCGCAGTGCCTTTTCTCTCCCGTTCAGCGTCCTCAGAGTTAGGGCAGCAAGCGCGAGGGTGGCTTCCTTTTTTATCGTGGTGTTGGCCAGAGAAGGATTGGTGTCCGTCTTCGCGATGGCCGCCTCAAAAGCCTTTGATGCTTCGTCAGTGTTTCCAGTTAGCAGGTTTGCCCGTCCGTACAGATATAGAAACTCCGGATTTGGCGAATCGATGGCGTTCTGGACACTCGAGGCAAGTAATTCCTTGCCGACTTCACTCGCGAGCCAGGCCCGCGGGTCGCGATCAACTTCACGCCGCGCACGTTCAAACTGAACAAAGGGTTCCTCGACAGGCTTAGGGGTTACAACTTGAGGCGGCGGAGCCTTTGGAGTTGCGAGGAAGGGAATTCGTTCTTTAAAACGCGCGCCCGCATAGAAGGCGCCGGCGATAAGAGCCAACACCAGCAGGAACAAAAGAGGTCGTCCAACACTACCGCCAGCACTCTGCGGCAACGGCTCGGCGACATTGAGCTTTTGCTGGGGAGCGGGCGACATCGGATCAGCGGGACTCACTTCAGGCGAAGGAAAGGCAATACGTGATGGCGGTATCAAGGTTTCTGCTGTCTTTGTACTCACCATGGTTTGATTGCCGTCTTGCGGAAAAGGATAAAGCTCCTGCGTTTCCGGGGTAATGGTAGGTTGGAGATCATCTGATCGCTGATCTACGGGAATTCGCTTGCCAACGCGAACTATTACCACGGTCAGGTTGTCTTCAGCTCCCCGTTCGAAGCAACGCTCTTTGAGTTGGGCGCACGCCGACTCCAGGTCATCGTTCAAAATCAGAAGCTGTCGGATCTCGCCGTCAGAAACGTGACGTGTAATGCCGTCACTACACAACAGGAATTCAGTGCCCTCCTGGACTTCCATCGTCTTCATGTCGACCTCGACGACGTCTTCAGCTCCAAGAGCACGGCTAATCACATTCTTGCTGGGATGGTTGGCGGCCTGCTCCGGCGTCATTCGGCCGGCGCGAACTTCTTCTTCCACGATCGAATGATCTTCAGTCTCGCGGTAGAGTTCACCATCGGGAGAAAGCCGGTAGAGTCTTGAATCGCCGACGTGGCCAATGGTCGCCAGGTTACCGTTCACGTGAAGAGCAACGATCGTCGTCGCCATCATCGCGAACCGTGCATGCTCCTGGGCCATCTGATGGATTGACGCGTTGGCACGTTGAATGGCGAGTTCCATCAAGTCTTCGACATCGCTGCCATCGGCTTGATGTCGAAAGGCTTCGTCCAGCACTTCAATGGCGGTCTGAGATGCTACTTCGCCGGCTTCCGCGCCACCAACGCCATCAGCAACCGCAAAGATAGAGCGTTCGCGATCTGCCAGAAATGAATCTTCATTTAGTGGTCGGCGTTCGTTTAGACCACGATCTGAAAGCGACGCAGATTGAACTGTCAAAGCTTTCGCGTTTTTGCTCATTGCACTGCCTCCAACTTGAGGGGAGACGAACTCTTTGGAGCCGGCCGATCTGCAATTACTCGGTCACGGGCATTTCGACTTGAAAACGCCATCAACATTCCCAACATTGCAAAGCTGGTAATCAAGCTGAAACCGCCGTGACTGACAAACGGCAGTGTGATTCCGGTCATCGGTAGCGCTCGTAGGATACCACCCATATTTACTAAGGCTTGAAATCCAATGAACGCAGTCAGACCAGCCGAACAAAGCTTGGTAAACATATCACGCGACTCGAGTGAAGTGCGAACACCAGCGATAACGAAAACAATCACCGCCGCTATAACAATCGCACCGCCCGCTAGACCAGTCTCTTCCGCAATCGCCGCATAGACGTAGTCGGAGTCAGCAATGGGAATCACTTCGGGGTATCCCAACCCAAGGCCGCGACCGGTTGCCTTGCCGGATGCGATTCCAAAAACGGCCTGTGCCGGTTGAAAGGCAAGCTTGTCAAACCAGATGTCGACGTTCACGGACTTCTGCATGGCCGGACTTTGCTCTGCTAGCTGTTTCATGATTGGGTCCTTCGCTAGAGCCTCGTCGTAGTCTTTCTTCCACCACGAAACTTCGGGCGACGGAGGATCAAAACCATCCAACCAAAGATGAAAACGCTGCTGAATACGTGATGGTAGAGCTGCGCTGATTGGACGCGCTATCGTCGGCAGCAATGGCACCTTTTCCTGTATGTCTCGCGGCAAAGCACCCACTACAAGGATGGCGATGACGAGCAGAACTGACCCAACAAACAGCAGTAACTGTGGCCATCGTCGTACCGCGATCAGGTATAGCGTCGTGTATGCGCCACTGAAAATTAACATCTGTCCAAAATCTTTCAGAGCAAAGAACGGAACAAAAGGGAGCGCTGCCATAACGAGCAGGGGCACAATGTCTCGCGCGCGTGGGATGCCCCAGTAAGTTTCAGCCAGATCCTTGTAGCGGGCCGTGAGTATGCCGGCAAAGCCCACGAGAAACGGGATCTTGGATGGTTCCCAGGGTGTCATGTTTCCCAGCGCTTTGCCGGCGCTCGATGTAACGACAGCAGCGGCAAGTGGCACGAGAGTAAGCAGCACGATGATGAAACTGTTTCTTTGTAACCAGAGAAGAAACCCGTCGCGTGCACAGAACGCATACGCAATCGCAAACGCCAAAAAGGAAAACACAGGTATCCACGTGTAGCTCGACGTCAACGCGTTCCAGAGTGAATAGCTCGACGGTTTGCGGGGCAGTTGTTCGAGCGAGATGGGCTGGGCTGGTGTAGGTGGCAATCCCATCATCTGCTTTTTGAGCGGATCATAGTTCTCCATTATGTAACGGAGTCGCAGTGCTTCCATCTTTTCTTCACGAGCGTCAGATTTGTTGCGGGCGTTGTATTCGGGATCGCTGTAGAGCCGGTACTGAATCAGCATTCCGAAGGAAAACAAGAGAATCGCTGTCGTATACAGGATCCAGTTACCCGCAAAACGCATTGAACGCGAAAGCCACAACACAAGTCCGACCAAAGGAACAAACATCAACAGGTCACGAACAGCACCGATTGTGGAAGTCTCGTAACCTCGCAACAAAGCGGCACGATGAACGGCAAGGTAACCTGTGATCTCGAGCCCGAGAATAATAAAGATGAGAAACAGATGTGATGATGCGCGATTCTTCACGTTGGTTAGTGATCTGCGTTATTTATTCTTAACCGTTGGGATCGTAACGGGTTTTCCGCTGAAGTAACCGAGGTCACGTGCTTTCAGGACCAAAGCTGCCGCAATGGGCGCTGCGGATTTCGAACCGTAGCCGCCTCCTTCAACAATTACCGCTATAGCAATCTGCGGTTTTTCAATGGGTGCAATACAAAGAAACCATGCATCGATGCGCGGATGTTCGTTGTCCATCATGACTTCGTCGTATTCGCGAATGATGTTTCCGCGATTGTCCTTCTCGACTCGATGCCTGGTCTTTGGTTCACCCGTCTTCGGATCGTACAAGGGCACGACCTTCTGGGCCGTTCCAGTCTTGCCCCCAGTGTTGATGCCAGCTGCATTGACTGGCGCAAAGACTCCTCGAGCCGTCCCTCTTGGCCCACCGGTCACAAGGTTCATGATCGATCTCATCTTAGAAGCAGTCGACGCCGGCAATACCTGGTTGAAGACCTCTGGTGATCGGTTGAATTCGATCTTCGTCTTCATCAATTTGCCATCCATGTTTCCGACCGTCGCGGCCGCGAGGGCCATCTGAAATGGAGTCATTTGTCCTGCATAGCCCTGTCCATAACCCATTAGGGCCAGGTCGTAACGAGTGACACCTTTACCAGTGACGATCGTTGCTTCTCGTGGTGCCAGTGCACGTTTGACTGCGTCAGTACTCGCGTTCCAGATCTCTGGTTCCTTCCGTCCACGTAAAGCTTCCGATGGCGTGTCGTAGGTTCCAATGCCAAGTAATTGAGCTGCCTTCTTCAATCGCTCTGTTCCCAGCAACACCCCCATTTGAGCAAAATACTGATTGCACGAAACTTCGAAAGCTGTGTCGATGCCAATTCGCCCGTGGACTTCACCTGGGCCACCATCGTCCATAATGGGATTAGATCCCGGAGCGGCCTGAAACCCACCGCTCGAACAAGTAAATTCCGTATCCTGAAGTCCGGCGAGGAATGCTGCCGTCATCGTTACGGTTTTGAAAGTTGAACCAGGGATGTAGTAAGCACCCAACGCGCGACTGACAAGCGGATTGTCGCGTTGATTAGCTTCGAGACGGATCCAAGTGGATTCATCCTCAACATCTTTCAAGCTGTACGAAGGTTCACTGTAGAGCGCGAGCAGTTCACCAGTTTGCGGATTCAGAACAACTACCGCCCCGTGCTTTCCTTTGAGTTGGTCCACTGCCGCCAACTGAAGCGTTCGATCGATCGTCAGGCGAACATCCTGATTACCACGAAACTGGAGTGTCCGACCTCTGACTACGTCTAGTGCTTCGGGCATTGCGCCACTCTGAACGCCAAACAATGCTCTTTCAAGACCTGGATCACCACGGTCTGAACCGAATATGTGCGAAAGCGCTTTGTCGAGTGGATATTCTCGATGAATGTCGCCGCTCGAATCGCGACGGTAATAAGCGAGTGGTTGGTCCAAACGTCCACTGCGATCAAGTATCCAACCACGGAGGGTCGATTCAGAGAGCCGCCGAGTGCGTAGATCTTTGTAACTTAGTTCCTGAAATTTATCGTTACGGTCGGCTGCATACTGTGCCCAGTACACGTGAAAAGAGTAAATCCCGACCGAGAGTAGTACGAACAACCAACGGAGGGCACGTAGTCCACGGTTAGTTGAAGTTGACCCTAATCGTTTCTTAACAGCTTTCGGAAGGTCAGTAGGGATAGCGGCAGTAGAGACTGGACGACGTCGATTGCGGACGAGGCCGAGCAGTAAAAGAAGAATGACGAAAGCGAATCCCCCAACGTAAATCAGTGTAAACATCGCCGGCATCCGTTCCGGCACGGTGACAACAGGTGTTGGGGATGGCGATGGCGTTTGAAAGAGAAGAAACAAAAATGAAGGGACTGGGTTCATATCTACTAAAGAGATTCCGCTACAGCTTTTTGTTCTCTGACAGCGTTCATCTGCTACTCGCTCTTTCTCAATCGCACCTCAACGTCACCGAAGCCAACCACATCGCCGTCCTCGATCAATCGTGATTCACCGTAGGCGATTCGTCTGCCATTGATGTAAGTGCCGTTGGTCGATCCAGTGTCAGCAACAAGTAACGTGCCTTCTGAGGTCATAAGCAATGCCGCGTGAATCTTGGAGACGCTTGTCTCATTCAACATCAGGTCATTGTCAGAAGCGCGCCCAACATTCAATCGCTTACCGCCAGGCTTAAATACGAGTGGAACTTCGCGCGTACCGTGCGACAGGGTAACGCGAGCAATGACCTCGATGTCAGGCATCGGAGGAGCTGCCGCTGGGATTGGTACTCCTGTTTTCGCTGCTCGTTTCGCCTCATCCTCACGTCGAAGTTCTTCTTCGAACTCTCCAAAGTTTGGATCAACTGAAATCCCGGTGGTGAAAATGTCGACCTCTGCCTCTACAGAAACAGGCGCGAGGGTACGATAGCGGTGATCGTTGATATGGTCGATCGCGGCAGCGAGGACCTCGTTCTTAAGGTCACGCAGTATTTCGGGTGGAGCTTCAGAGTGTGTTCCCCATTCAACCTTCAGCACGAGGTGGTGTGGCGCGATCCGACCTTTGCGCCCTTCGTCACGGGCTCGCTCATCAATGAGCCGCTTCATTCGCTCGATCAGCTTGGAAGTCGTTAGACCACTCTTCGGTTCGACCGTGCGACCGAACTTGCGATCCACGACATCGCCCATTCCTTCGAGGATCCGGCGTAGCAAACGTTCGGGTAACGCTTCCTGACGCTGTTTCTTTCCTGCAGGTTCGTCTTTGAGTTTTTCTGAAGGATCTTCTGAGTTAGTCATTAAGTGTGAATACGAGTTTAGCGTTAACGGGTTCTGATGACTTCTTATTATGCTAAAAACGCAGTCGTTGTTTTGACTGCGCTGAAAAGAGAGCTGATTGCTGGGTCGCCGCCATTTTAGCCTAAAGGTAGGTTCGATAGTAGCGGGCGGCCTACTAGTTGAGCTTTCTCCGAGTTACGAGGATCTCTTCTTGTGTTCTTAACAAGACTTTCCTTTCGACACGGCTTCGCCGCCTGATGTGAGGAATGGCTGTGCCTTTCCGTTTAGGTGCCCGTTCGACTGGGCTGCGCCCTTAGCTTTAGGCTTCATTATCACTTCAGCTTCGAGATTGTGGGCGAGCGCGTGAAAATTATTTTGGAGATTCTTCGTTTACAAGGGCGCTGCCCAGAAGAGAGAGCCGAGCAAACGGAAAGGCATAGCCATTCCTCACATCAGGCGGCGAAGCCGTGACGAACAACACCATTATCTTGGTTGTGGGTCGGCCAGCGCTAACTTGTTGGTTTGGCAATGACCAATTCCCAGACTGATTTCTATCGCAGAGTCGCAGAGAAAACTCGAATGGTTTCTTATTGAGTAAGCTGCCGGATGTTCCACCCGTTTCCAAACAACTGTTGTCTGGTACTACAATCCTTTCAAAAAACTGTGGGAGGATTCCGAGGTGAGCAACATCAGCGCACTCAACGTAAACGGCAAGAAGCTACCTGTCGATGTGGACGCCCAGACCAGCCTGTTAATGGTACTGCGGAACAATCTCAATCTTACGGGGACAAAATATGGGTGCGGCGAAGCACAGTGTGGGGCTTGTACTGTTCTCATCGACGGCCAACCAACTCGTTCATGTGTCACTAATGTAGGACGTGTGGCTGACAAGCAAATCACCACGATTGAAGGTCTCGAGAAGGATGGACAGCTACACCCGCTTCAGGATGCGTTTCTCAAGGCAGACGCATTGCAGTGCGGCTACTGCACCTCGGGCATGATCGTTACAGGTGTTGCTTTGCTTGATAAGAATCCGAAACCAACACGCGAAGACATTGTCACTCATATGAATGGCAACGTTTGTCGTTGCGGTACTTACTTGCGGATCATCGCAGCGATTCAGATGGCCGCGGAACAGAAGGGGGTGCGCAATGGCTGACACGATAGAGGTTGAACGGTACGAGTTATTCGAAGACCAGCGGTACCAATTCAATTTTGATCGACGCCAGTTCATGAAGGTATTTGGTGGCGGCATTGCTTTGATAGTGCCGCTTACCAACGTGCTGGCCCAGACCGCACAACGCCAGGGCGAAGCTGGGCGTGGATTTAATCGCGAGCTGCCTAAGGAGATAGGTGCGTGGATACATATTGACGAAGATGGCTCGATCACGGTCTACACAGGCAAAGTTGAGATGGGCCAGAACATTCGAACTTCGCTTACACAAGCCGTAGCCGAAGAGTTACATGTGCCGGTTTCATCAATTCGCCTGGTGATGGGTGATACGGACGTGAGCCCGTTTGATGCCGGGACGTTTGGAAGTCGGACCACTCCAACGATGGCACCTCAGTTACGCAAAGCTGCAGTCGCGGCGAGGGAGACTCTGATTGCTTTGGCGGCACAACAATGGCAGGTCGAACCAAGTGCCGTTCGGATTGTTGATGCTCGTTTTGTAAATCACGACAGTACGAAGTCATTGAGCATCTCCGATCTTGCCAAGGGATTGAAGTTGGTTAAAACAATTCCGGGAGACGTTAAGACTACTCCAGCCAAAGAGTGGACTATCGCAGGACAATCAACACCTAAGGTTGACGGGCGTGATTTCGTTACCGGCCGGCACAAGTACACGTCTGACGTACGCCGCGACGGAATGTTGTTTGGCAAAGTCGTTCGACCGTCGGCGTTCAATGCCACACTGGCGTCGTCTGATCCGGTTAAAGAAACTCTCGGCGTGCAGGTATTGAAGGATGGCGATTTCATCGGCGTTGCTGCGCAGGATCAGCCAACAGCCGGACAAGTCGCTGATGAGATCAATCCGCAATGGAAAGCCGCCGATCAACCAGGTAATGCTCAGCTTGTAGACTACTTGCGGAAGAATGCCACTGCCAGCGAGGGTGCAGGTCGGCCAGTGGGATCTATAGCTGACGGACTTGCAGCAGCGGACAAGAAACTTGAGCAGACATACACGATTGCATACATCGCCCATGCACCTCTGGAACCTCGTGCGGCCGTGGCTGAATGGGTTGATAACAAGCTGACGGTCTGGACAGGCACCCAGCGTCCATTTGGCGTACGTCAAGAACTGGCAGAAGCCTTTCACCTTTCCGAAGAGAAAGTTCGTGTGATTGTTCCCGACACAGGATCAGGCTATGGCGGCAAACACACGGGTGAGTGCGCCATTGAAGCAGCTCGACTCGCACTCGCGACAAAGAAACCAGTGAAAGTTGTTTGGACTCGGGAAGAAGAATTCACCTGGGCCTATTTTCGACCTGCTGGCGTGATTGATGTGAAGAGTGGCGTGAAGAATGATGGAATAATCACAGCCTGGGAGTTTCACAATTACAACTCTGGCCCGTCGGGTATTGAAGGTAGTTACGCGATCCCTAATCAGAATGTGCAGTTTCATCCGAGCAAGTCGCCATTGCGCCAGGGTTCGTATCGAGGACTAGCGGCAACGGCGAATCACTTTGCAAGAGAAACTCACATCGATGAGATTGCCGTGCTATTAAGCATGGATCCTTTGGAGCTTCGACTGAAGAACCTGAAAGACGAGCGAATGCGAGCGGTTTTGGACGCGGCTGCATCGAGGTTTGGGTGGGGAAAGCAGAAGTTGAGTGCAGGTCACGGAGTTGGAATAGCATGCGGTTTTGAAAAGGGTGGTTACGTTGCGACGTGCGCCGAAGTGTCAGTCGGATCTCCGGGTGGCAAAGTTAAACTCGAACGAGTAGTAGCGTCGTTTGAATGTGGCGCTATAGTGAATCCAAAGCATCTGGAGAATCAGGTTGAAGGTGCTGTTGTTATGGCTATTGGCGGCGCACTGTTCGAGGCCATCGAATTTAACAACGGTGCTATTCTCAATGCTCGCTTCTCACGTTATCGCGTACCTCGGTTCAGCGACGTACCAAGTATTGAAGTAGTGCTGTTGGATCGAAAGGATCTTCCTTCCGCCGGAGCAGGCGAGACTCCAATCGTGGGCCTGGCGCCGGCCGTGGGAAATGCTATCTTCGCAGCAACGAAGACTCGACTTCGTTCATTGCCTTTGGTGCCGAGAGGAGTGATTTTGTAGGGCGCCACTCCGCGGGCGACCCATGATTTCGATCTAATCGCTGCTTACGGACCTTGATCCCTGACTTTTTGGGGCGCCCACGGAGGGACGCCCCTACAAATAGATCTCTCAAGCCTCAACAAATCTTCACGCATTCAGTTCTACTAGTATTATTTCGCGCAATCGAAAGGTTATCGATGATTCGAGTTCAAAACCTGACTAAACGTTTCGGCGATGTGGTTGCCGTGGATGACATTTCTTTCGACGTTCATCGTGGAGAGATCTTCGCGTTTCTTGGTCCAAATGGCGCAGGGAAAACCACCACGATCAAAATGCTGACTACACTCGTAAAGCCGACTCAAGGTTCACTTGAGTTGGATGGCCTCGATCCGACTGTTCAGCGCGATGAGGTACGCAAACGCTTTGGTGTGGTTTTTCAGGATCCGAGTCTTGATCAGGATCTGACTGCCTGGGAGAACATGGAGATTCATGGCGTCTTGTACGGAGTGCCGCGCAAGGAAAGAAACGAGCGAGCGACAACTCTGTTGCAGCTGTTTGAGCTCTGGGAGCGGCGCGACGGTCTCGTAAAAACCTTCTCGGGAGGCATGCGCCGGCGTTTAGAGATCGCTCGTGGTCTACTTCACACGCCTAAGGTGCTCTTTCTTGACGAGCCGACTTTAGGACTGGATCCTCAAAGCCGAAATCAGATGTGGAAACATGTCAAAGCACTGAACGAAACAGATCAAGTTACAGTGTTCCTAACTACCCATTACATGGATGAAGCCGATCGCGTCGCTCATCGAATCGCGGTAATCGATCACGGACACGTCGTCGCGATTGGTTCGTCAAACGAGTTGAAGGAACAAACGAAAACGGACTCGCTTGAGGATGCCTTCCTTGCCTTGACCGGGACATCAATTCGCGACGAGAGCGCTACGGCCGCTGACAGCTTGCGTCAGATTGCTCGCATGTGGAGAAAATAAAGAGATGAATGTCATCTACATTCTGTGGCTCCGTGAAGTGAAGAAGTACTTACGTTCACGCACTCAAATCATTGCGTCGCTTGGCTCTCCTATCATGTATTTGGGAGTGCTTGGTTTTGGACTCGGCCCGGTGTTTAGACGCGCCGGCGAGGGAAGTTATCTTCAGTTTATGGCGCCCGGCGTTATCGGTATGACGGTGCTGTTCACGTCGATGTTTTCCGGCATCGCTTTGCTTTGGGATCGCCAGTTCGGGTTCTTAAAGGAAACACTTGTTGCTCCGGTACCCAGGCTCTTCATCATGATGGGCCGAACAATTGGTGGTGCCACGGTGGCGATCATCCAGGGATGTTTAATATTCGTGGTTTGTCTGATCGCTGGTTTTCGTCCGCTGAGCGCCTTGTCGATTCCGCTGGCCCTGCTCTTCATGGCACTGATCGCGATCGTGTTCGCTGCGCTGGGTACGGTGATCGGGTCGAGCTTGAAAGACATGCAGGGTTTTCAACTAGTGATGAACTTCCTGGTCATGCCGATCTTTTTTCTTTCGGGCGCTCTTTATCCACTGAGCAACTTACCGAAAGTTCTGGCAGTACTGACGCGACTCGATCCGCTGACATATGGAGTAGACGGAGTTCGCACCGTCTTAATCGGAGCTAGTCACTTTGGCTCGGTCGCTGACTTGGTTGTGCTGGTTGTAGTCGCTTTTGTGTTGTTGACTGTGGGAGCGTGGCGCTTTTCAAAGATTGAGATCTAGTGCTTGGGATCTTGGCGCTTAGTGCTGGGAGCGCAGGCGTCCTCGCCTGCTGATTTCCCACTAATGTTACTAAGAACAAATCAGCAGGCGAGGACGCCTGCGCTCCCAGCACCAGGTCCGAGCGCTATTCGCCTTCTTTTGGTCCGTCACACACGTAACCTTTCGATGTCTCGCAGAGAATTACGTCGTAACTGTCGAGAATTGGCATGGCGATGCTTTCCAGTTCGTTCTTCCATAGTTCGCTTTGGTAGAAATCGTTCTTCATGCGTTCGCGCTCCTCGAGCGACGGAAAGCTGCGCAGAAAAACGAACTTGTTAGGGTTCTCAATATCAAGCAGAGGACCGAGTATTTTCATTCCATGCGAACGCAAAGCAGGCACTGCCCGTGTTTCGAAGAATTCGATAAACGCGTCACGTTTTCCTGGTTTGACACGATAGCTTCTGACCTCAACAATCATTACAACCTCCCTGAGTGTTTGAGTACTGTTCACCAAATCTAGAGTGAATATAATTGCGGCTATGAGCTCCATCAAGAAGGCGCCTCAAGGTAATTCCTCGCGACCGAATCCAGTTGGTGGTTGTCCATTGGCCGCTGCCTTAAGCGCGATTGGTGGTAAGTGGAAAATGATCATCGTGGCTTTCGGTATTGTTACTCTTGCATCGACTACCTTCTCGCAGTCGAAACCATTCCCGGTCCACATCACAATCGACGCGTCTCAACGACAGGGAGAGCTGAAACCAATCTGGCGTTTCTTCGGAGCAGACGAACCGAACTATGCATACATGAAGAACGGCCAGAAGCTTCTGAAGGAACTCGGCGAATTGCGTCCGCACAGTGTCTACTTCCGCACCCACAATCTTTTGACGACGGGTGATGGCACGCCCGCGCTGAAATGGGGAAGCACCAACGCGTACACGGAAGACTCCGGCGGGAATCCTGTCTATGACTGGACTATCGTCGATCGTATCTTCGATACCTACCTTCAACGTGGCTTGAAGCCGTATGTGCAAATAGGTTTCATGCCTAAAGCGTTATCGAAAAGACCAGAGCCTTACCAGCACCATTGGACATCGACAGCAAAGTACGATGAGATTTTCACCGGCTGGGCCTATCCTCCGAAAGACTATTCCAAATGGGCCGAGCTCGTTTATCAGTGGGCGAAGCACTGTGTTGACAGGTACGGCCGGAAGGAAGTTGAAAGCTGGTACTGGGAAGTTTGGAATGAAGCCAATGTCGGTTACTGGCGTGGAACTCCTGAAGAGTTTCGCAAATTGCATGACTACGCAATCGACGCTGTTCGTCGTGCATTACCTACTGCGAGAGTTGGCGGTGCTGACACGGCAGGCAGCGGGGGACAGTTTACTCGTGACTTCATCGAACATTGCTTGAATGGAAAGAACTACGCCAACGGTTCCAACGGAACTCCTCTCGACTTCATCTCCTTTCACGCGAAAGGTGCTCCCAGGTTTGTCGATGGCCATGTGCAGATGGGAATTGCGAATCAACTGCAGGCGATCAATCAGGGCTTTGGAATCATTGCGTCGTACCAGCAGTTGAAGAACAAGCCGATCGTCATCGGCGAGTCGGATCCAGATGGTTGTGCGGCATGTCAGGGTGCGCAACTTGGCTATCGCAACTCGACGATGTATTCGAGCTACACGGCGGCGAGTTTCTCGCGGGAGTATGAACTTGCTGAAAAGTACGGTGTGAATCTTGAAGGTGCACTGACCTGGGCTTTTGAGTTTGAAGAGCAACCTTACTTCGCCGGCTTTCGCGCGCTGGCTACAAACGGTATCGACCTGCCGGTGCTGAATGTTTTCAGGATGTTCAGCAAACTCAATGGCGATCGTCTTAACGTGAAAAGCGATGGCGAGGTCCTACTTGAATCAATTGTTAAAGACGGCGTACGCAATCGCCCCGACGTCTCTGCGTTTTCCTCTATCGACAAGAACAAGCTCTACGTGTTGGCGTGGCATTATCATGACGATGACTTGCCTGGGCCAGACGCGACGGTGCAGATCAATTTAACCGGTTTGCCTGTGCGAACCGCCATGTTGAGAGTGCGGCAGTACAGGATCGATGGCACGAACAGCAATGCGTTTGCTGCCTGGCAAAGAATGGGCTCGCCTCAGAAACCATCGGCACAGCAGTACAGAGAACTTGAACGAGCGGGACAGCTCGCAGAGTTAGCGCCAGGGAAGATTGCAGTTCGAGACTCTGGTGCGCATATCGATCTGGTCTTGCCACGTCAAGCAGTGGCATTGCTGGTTTTAGAGTTCTGATGCGACTCGCGATCTCCGGCACCCACTGTTCTGGAAAAAGCTCTCTGGTCGAGGCGTTTTTGCTTGCGCATCCTGAATTCACGCACGAACCTGAGGCCTACTTCCAGCTACAGGAGTTGTACGGCGAGTCGTTTTCGGCAGAGCCTTCTTCGGACGACTTTTTACAGCAACTTGAGTATCACAGCGAACGATTACAACAATATCAGCCGGGTAGCCGCGTCGTTTTCGATCGCTGTGCGATCGATTACGTCGCATACCTCCAGGCACTAATCGATCTAAAACGACATGCCGCAGATGTTGTTATTCTGAACCGGTCCATCGATCTCGCGCGGAATGCTTTTCAACTGGTGGACATCGTTGTATTTCTTCCAGCTAACCGGTCGCACATTTACGTCCCTGACGAGGAAGATCCAGAATTGAGAGCTGCGGTCGATACTAATCTTGAACGCTTTCTTCTAAATGACGAGCTGGATTTGTTCGCAGATGGAAGGCCCATAGTTCTGGAAGTATGCGGTACGATAGAGCAACGATTAGAGATGATAGAGATGGCAATCCTGTAAAGGTTATTTCACAGTTCAGGAGCCCCACCATGAAAGTCGCATTCGGATTAAAAGCACATTCGGGTTGGGCGGCACTGATCCTGCTCGGGGTTGACGACGATCAGTTTGAGGTAATCGATCGCCGCCGCTTGGAACTCGTGGAGGAGGATTGGGCTAAACAGCCATATCATGCGGCCGAGCAGCTGGAGACAAAAGAAGCGCGACAAGTAGTGAAGCGCGGCATCAGTGCTGCTCATTTGCACGCCAGGCGGGCTATTCGGGATGCTGTCAAACGCGTTGAGAAAAATGCCCACAGCGTTGTTGGTTGTGCGGTTCTCATGGGTGCCTCGATGCCTGACTGGACCGTCGCACAGATTCTCGCCGTCCACTTCAGAATGCACAAAGCTGAGGGCGTACTGTTCCGTGAAGCACTAGTTGAAGCCGCCAGACATTCAAAACTCAAAGTGGTAGAAGTTCCGGAAAAGACGCTCGACGAGTTTGCTGTTCACTCTCTTGGCATATCTTCGAGCAAACTTGCTGAACAGGTCTCCACGCTTGGTAAGTCGATTGGCGCCCCATGGGGCAAGGACCAGAAGGAAGCTACAGTTGCGGCAATGATTGCCTTGAAACAGCTTTCATAGATCCCTCCTTTAGACGTATACGTATAAAAAGTCGGAACACTTAGCACTCAACCGGTGTCGAACGTCTCGTCTGCTAGGGATCTCCAGATCAATTGTCTAATCAGAGCGAATGAAGATCTTCCCGTTAATCCTTTGTGTTCTTGTCTTTGGGCTCCCGGTTCGATCACAGAGCTCCCGCCCCTCACTCGCCATCACCAATGTCACAGTGATCGACATGACAGGAGCTCCTCCTCGGTCTGGCTTGACTGTTCTCATCACCTCTAATCGAATCAAAACTGTTGCTAAAACCGGGCATGTTCGGATACCGCGTGACGCGCAAATAGTTGATGGACGTGGAAAATATTTGATCCCGGGACTTTGGGATATGCACGTTCACTTCACGGAGGTCGAACGATCGTTCCCGATGTTCATCGCAAACGGGGTAACTGGTGTGCGCAACATGGGCGGCGATCTGGATCAATTACTTCGCTGGCGGGCGGATGTCCTGGCGGGTAAGTTAATAGGCCCTCGCATTGTTACTTGTGGACCAATCGTCGACGGACCTGATCCCGCAGCACATGGCCCGGTTGTTACTGCCGCAAATGCCGTTGAAGGACGACGCGCTGTGGATGATCTCAAGCGTCGCGAAGCAGACTGCATCAAGGTTTATGATCGACTGCCTCGCGAAGCTTACTTCGCGATTATTGACGAGGCGAAGGCGAAAAGTTTGCCGGTTGTTGGTCACGTTCCGCTTGCGATTACTTCTGAAGAAGCATCGAATGCAGATCAGCGAAGTATTGAGCACCTGGGTAATATTTTTGAGAGCGCCTCATCACTGGAATCGACGTTGGTCAAGGAGGAGTCATCTTCAGGACCTGTGACGGATCCTTCGGAGTTCCCACGACGGATCGCAACCCGTGGCGAGCGTATGCTTGACACCTATGATGAACTACGGGCCAGCAGGATCTTTTCGACGTTTGTAAGAAACAAGACCTGGCAAGTTCCAACACTCGAAACGAAGTGGGCGCAAACGTTCATTGACGATCTCGTACATAAGCCTGATTCGCGTCTGAAATACATTCCTGCATCTCAGTTTCAATGGTGGACGCCTGAAAAGAATTTCTTCGCGAGGTACCGCACTCCGGAATACATTTTGTATAGAAAGCGGCTTTTTTTAAGGGAAATGGAATTAGTCAGAGACATGCATCGTGCAGGCGTGATGTTTATGACTGGAACGGATTTGGGTGGTGCCTATGTTTTCGCTGGCTTCAGCGTTCATCATGAAATGGAATTGCTCGTACAAGCTGGCTTTACTCCTCTTGAAGTGTTGCAAGCCGCAACGCGTAATCCGGCGATCTTTCTTGGCGAGGAGAACGCAGAGGGAACAGTAGAACCAGGCAAGGCTGCTAATCTTGTCCTACTTGACGCCGATCCACTTAAGGACATTCGCAACACCCAACACATCGACGCCGTTGTTTTAAACGGTAAGTACCTGCCAAAAGCAAAGCTGCACAGTCTGCTTACAGAAGCAGAGACGTCTGCAAAGAAGCCCTAAGAGGTCATCCACAGATTACGCAGATTACGCAGATCCACTCTTAAAAGTGAGGGTGGTTCATTAGGTGGGCGATACGGTTTTTCATTTTCAGAATGCGATCGAGAGAACTAGAATGCAGCGCTTAGTCAGTTTTCTCTGCGTAGTCCTCTGCGTCCCGGCGGCAGAAGTAACTAAGTAAACGGCAGAGGTGCAGAGAGCAGAGACACTTGAACCGTTCGCACGTGAGTCAGGCACCAATGGAAAACACTTCCGATATTTCAACAGTTGCCTACGAGGCTTTACGAGTGCGCATCACGAAGGTACTTCCAGCGCAGATTAGATCCTGTCTCGCAGATCTAACTGACGAGCAACTTTGGTGGCGACCAAATGAACAGAGCAATTCGATTGGAAATCTCACACTGCATGTATGCGGTGCGGTGATGCACTTTTTGTGTCGAGGTGTGGGCGGACTTGAATATTCACGGGATAGACCAGCAGAGTTTGCTGCGACGTCGATGCCCAAAGAGCAACTGCTTGGAATTCTGGACGACACATTTAAGAAAGCGGAGCGAACTTTCGCCGAGCTTGATCTGCACCGGTTGGGAGATCCTTCGACCGAGCCGACTTACTACTCAAGTATCTTTGAAGACTTATTTGGAATTGCCATTCATATCGCCACCCATACTGGACAGATTGTTTATGTGACAAAGGCACTCAATGAGGGTTCGGTTAACGACCTCTGGTCTAAGACACATAAATCTCAGGGTGCCTGGAGAAGCTAAGGGGAAGTCACCTATGCTCGCCAAAGGGTTAACGCCCATCTTGAACGTTTCGGACATGGCAAGGAGCTTCGAGTGGTTTGAAAAGCTCGGATGGAGCAAGGCCTGGGAATGGGGAGAGCCACCCAACTTTGGGAGCGTGTGCTCGGGTGAGTATCAAATCTTTCTTTGTCACGACTGCCAGGGAGGTCGTGCTTACAACGCATCCGAGTCACGCGACGTTGTTGACGAAGGAACGTGGTTGTCTATTTGGGTCGAAGATGTGGATCAGGTTTATCAGGAGTGCTTGACACGAGGAATTGAAGTAACGTTTCCGCCAACCGACATGCCCTGGAACGTCCGAGAGATGCATGTGCGACATCCTGACGGGCATGTGTTCAGAATCGGTAAAGGACTCGAAGACACTGAGGAAGAATCAACCTCAGTTGAACGTTAGACACCAAACTCTTATAGAGGCTCCCGACATGAAACATCTGAAGGCTCGAATGTTCGCAGTCTTGCTCATTCTCGTTGGTAGTGGACTCATTTACTGGAACTGGCATGATCTTCAGGCTAAGGGCGAATACTCCATGAAACTCGCTGCCTTTGCTCCCCTGGTTGCAGTCGGAGGAGTGTTCATGCTCTTTTTTCCGGACAGGGCAGGGAGACCAGAATCGACGTCGGACAAAGTCATCACCTTAATTGTCTTTGGTGTCGGACTTCTTGCTGGGTTGGCAAACTGGTTTTTGATGGACCCCGGTTTCTTCGGTATGTGAAATGTTCGATAAGCTTTAGCTTGTCGCAAAGGTACGTTAGGTTAGATAGAGTCGCCAACCGTCAAGTTAAAGCTTATCGGACATTGGCGTTCGTCTTTCCCAACTTGTCTGGAAGTGCCCGTTTGAGTCAAGGTTTCGACATAGACATAGGACGATAGTAATTATGTGTAGAAACATAAAAACCCTTCACAACTTCAAACCACCAGCAACTGACGAAGAAATCCGCGCGTCGGCAATTCAATTCGTGCGCAAACTCAGCGGCTTTACCAAACCGTCGAAAGCGAATGAAGAGGTATTTAATCACGCAGTCGAGGAAGTGACGGAAGCAGCACGCAGACTGATCGACTCGTTAATCACAACTGCACCACCGCGCGACCGTGAAGTCGAAGCGATCAAGGCGCGTGCGCGCACGGCCGAAAGATTTGGCGTCAGCCCTAACTAGTCAGTATGAAACGTTCTGGAGTTGCAGATCTTCCTCTCCATGGCGGTCACGTCCCTCATTGGCTTGCCTCGCGCATGACCAGGCTTGGATCTGCTATCACCGAAACGATCATTCACGATTACGGTACCTCGGCCTTCTTGTCACGACTAAGCGATCCATTCTGGTTTCAGGCTATGGGTGCTGTGATGGGAATGGACTGGCATTCATCCGGAATCACCACGTCCGTTATGGGCGCTTTGAAGCGTGGTCTCGCACCGAAGGCAGACGAACTCGGAATCTATGTGTGTGGCGGTCGTGGCCGGTTCTCGCGCAATACGCCGAGTGAATTACTGCAGCTTGCAGATCGCCATGGGTTTGACGGCGACGCGCTTGTTCGCACAAGTCGTCTTACAGCCCGCGTAGATAACAATGCGATAGCAGACGGATTTCAGATCTATCTTCACAATTTTGTTGTTACAGCAAACGGCGAATGGGCCGTTGTCCAGCAGGGATTGAACGATCGCAACGGAATGGCCCGCCGGTACCATTGGCACTCGGCAACAGTCAAAGATTTTGTGTCTGAACCACACACTGCCATCGTTGGTCAGAATCAGGGAATACTGATGAACCTGGTGGATAGCGCCGCCAGACCAGCGCAGTCAGCAATGCTTGAAATCGTTCAAGACAAGCCGGACAACGTACTAAGTGCCGCTCGGCACCTGCAGATGCCTGTGCACCACGAAGTTCGTGAGACTTGCGTTGACTTGAAGCGACTCGGGGCCGTGTTGGCGGTTGCATACCAGCGAGACCTTCACGACTTCGCCGAGTTATTGCTGCTGGAGAACCTTGGGCCACGTACACTGCAATCACTCGCATTGGTTGCAGAAGTAGTGCATGGCGCTCCCACGCGTTTCCAGGATCCGGCGCGCTTTTCGTTTGCACATGGTGGAAAAGATCGTCATCCATTTCCGGTGCCTTTAAAAACCTACGATGAATCTCTTAACTTTCTGCGGAGTTCGTTAGATTCTGCAAAAGTGGGCGATCAGGAGAAGTTGGATGGCTTTCGCCGTCTGAATCGCTTCGTTCAGAAGGTAGAGAAACAGTTTGAACCTCGGACGGATTTTAAAGCGCTGATCGCACATGAGAATGCGATCTCGCCGTCTCTTGATGGTCGCTCTGTCTTTGACGATAGACCGCGTCGGCAAAGTGTCAGAACACCAAAACAGGGTTCTTTATTCTGACGCTACTAGTTTGGTTTTCGGTAGTTCCTTACCTAACATCAAATTGATCCCAAACTGTATATAGATCGCAATGAATCCGGCAGTATGAACTTTGCCTTTTTTGCTCGTTTTCGCTAACCTCTAACCCTTACCCCCATAGAATCCCTCCCGACACTAAAACGCCTTTTGAGTGCACTTGTGCATTCTTATTTTCGAGATTCGAAGGAGTAATTCGTATGAATAGAGCTTTCAGACCGTTTACCTTGGTTTGCAGCCTGGCTTTGATATTGTCTGCAATGTCACTAGCTTTGGGCCAGGCAGCCAACCAGCAAGTCAGCAGCGCGATTCGTTCAGTCCCGAGCGGCTCGAAAATGAAGTTCAAGGGCGTGGTGATTTCTCGCGATGCTGACAATTTCACGATTCGTGACCGCACACGCCAGGACTACATTGTGCGCATCACAGACGACACCAGTATCAAGACGTATGGAGGTTTCTTTAAGGGTGGGAAGAAGTACCCTGTCACAGATATCCTTCGTGGCTTGATTATAGAGGTTGAAGGACGTGGCGATCCGCAGGGCCAGATCGTGGCTGATAAGATTCGATTTAACGAGTCAGACATGCGAGCGGCTGTTACGGCGGATACCCGTGTGTCGCCCGTGGAAGCAAACCAGGAACGAATCGCTGGTCAGATAGATGAGCTGTACGCAGTTGCAGCAGAAGCACGTGCGGAGGCGGCTGGCGCACACGAGCGCATTTCAGCGCTTGATGACTACGACATGCAGGAGTCGACCGCTGTGACTTTCCGGGTGAACAGTGCAGTGCTCTCGCCGGAAGCCCGGCAGCAACTCGATGATTTTGCTCAAAAAGTGATCAACGCAAAGGGCTATATGATCGAGATCTCTGGTCACACAGATTCGACTGGTGGCGACGCCAAAAACTTTCGTCTCAGCCAGCAACGCGCCGAGTCCGTCGTTCAGTACCTGGCGGTGACTCACAAGATCCCGCTTCGTCGTTTCATCACTCCGATGGGGTACGGAAAGACCGAGGCGGTCGCCGATAACTCAACCGCCGCTGGTCGTTCCCAGAACCGGCGCGTAGAAGTGAAAATGCTGTTGAATCGCGGCCTGACGCAGCAGAGAGGCACAACTTCGGCAGCAAAGCCTACAACCTCGACAGCAAAGCCATAGCAGAGTGAAAAACAGGGTCGTGCCCGAAACAGCGAGGCGCTTTGGTCAGTTTGGCCAAGGCGCCTCGCTTTTTTCTTTCATAGATTGTCTTGGGAGTGGAGTTAAGACGCGCAGTTTCTAGGAACGCGACCTCCCCGCTGGCTATGTGACATCGAAGGCCACTAAGAGCTTCATCAGCAGCGAGGACGCCTGCGCTCCTAAGCACTTGCCTTCACAAACGCAGGTTACACGGTTTGCGGGGAGATGACCCGATTTGGGCTGTAATACTCAAAATTCTCACGAAATTTCTTAGTTTTAGCGCGGTTTAGCAGGTTGCCCGAGTGGCCTCGTGTTTGCTCTTTATTGTGGCTATGACAAACACAGATGTCTTCCCAGTTTGGCAAGGTAAGGCTGGTACTAAAAGCAAGACAGAACCTGTACCACTTTCGGACCACGCGTTGGCACTCGCTGCGGGCAAGGGCGATATGCAAGCCTTTGAAATGTTATATGAACGACATAATCGACGTGTGTATTCCTTGTGTTTGAGGATGACGCAAAATCCTGCCGAAGCAGAAGACTTGGCGCAGGAAGCCTTTATTCAGCTCTTTCGTAAGATTGGTAGTTTCCGAGGTGAGTCTGCCTTTACAACGTGGCTTCACCGACTGACTGTCAACCAGTGTCTGATGCATTTTCGGAAGCGCAGTGTGAAGTTGGAGCGAACGACTGAAGAGGGTGAAACACCGGTTCAGATTGTTCGCGGCACCGAGAACCCAAACGCGATGCCGGTACTCGACCGTATCGCACTTGATAACGCCTTAAAGGAATTGCCACCGGGCTATCGAACGGTGTTTGTTCTTCACGACGTCGAAGGGCATGAGCACGAGGAGATCGCAAAGATTCTCGGCGTGGCAGTTGGCACCTCAAAGTCTCAATTGCACAAAGCGCGATTGAAGTTGCGCGGAATTTTGAAGGCCAAGAGGGCCTCTGCTAAGAACCGAACCTGACTTCTTATCCAACCACCAATTATCGAAAGCCATCTGCCGAAAGTGCCGGTGGCTTTTCACTTTGTTGAGGTCTATACCAGCGCGCGCACTTCTACGGTTCCTTTCTCCGCGGAAGGTATTCGTGCTGCAACCGCATTAGCCTCAGCGGCCGTCTCTACATCGATCAAAAAGTAGCCGCCAAGTTGTTCCTTTGTTTCGGCGAATGGTCCGTCGGTCGTTATAGCTCTTCCGTTTCGCACGCGTACACTGCTTGCCGTGGATGCCGGTTGCAACTGCGAACCAGTGATGAATTTACTGGTTGTGGTTAATTCTTCACGCAGCTCCCGATACGCCTTGTACATTGCCTGACGCTCATCTTCAGTCAGACGAGTGAATGCTTGTTCGTCATGGTAAATCAGCAACATGTACTTCATAGAGTTCCTCCGAAACGGTTCGATTTGAGTCTACAACCTTACGACGTGTGGGAATCGCGGGATCGACATTTGTCCGATAAGCTTCAGCTTGTCGGCTCATCAAGGGCTTTCTTACGACGTAGATGCAGAGTGACGATACCGACAAGCTAATAAAGCTTATCGGACAATTTTATGACTTACGCGACTGATCTTGATTTAGGACGGGCGCGAGAGTGGCGAATCCTACCTAATTTGTAGTTTTATCTCTTTCCGGCCAAACTTCTCTTCAAGACTTGGATAAGATCAACCGGCTCGGGCTCCTTGTCACGCCGATAGTCTTTAAGCTCAACGACATTGCTGGCCTTTGACTGTTTGCGCTTAACAAGCTTCAGCAGCTCTACTGTCTGCTGGTCTTTCTCTGGAGAGAAGGTTCGCTTGGCCTTCTTCTTTATGAGGCTCTCAAACTTTCGAACTACCGCCGCCGGGACGTCCTTCTTTTCCGGCAACCCGACCGCTTTGACGGAGCGCACTTCATCCGGAAACCTCATTGTCTCCGCTCTCAGAAGGCCGTGGTCTGAAAAGATCGCGACGACGCGTTCCTTGCCGCGCATGACGAACGTTGCTATACCAACATCCTTTCGTTCCTTCATTGCTTCTGCAAGCAGTCGATAAGCCTTCTCCGAATTTCCCGCCGGCGTCAAAAAATAACCGCGCTCGAAATAGACTGGCGGAATTGCATCTTCTTTTACGAAGCGCGTGAGGTTGATATCTCGTGTCTTTTCTGGAGCCAGGCGTTCGAGTTCCTCATCCGAGACCGTGACGAACTTGCCGTTATCAATCTCATAACCGCGAACCATTTCTTCGGCTTCCAGATCCTTTCCAGTTTTTTCTGCGTAGTATCTCCTCGCCAACGGTTCACCGTCAGGTCCGAGCATGCGCAACGATGTTCGTGTAGTACGAGTCGCTGGAAACAGATTCACGGGAACACTGACGAGTCCAAACGTGATGGTTCCAGACCAAAACGGTCGCACACCGGAATTCTCCTCGCCAGTGACGGTGGATTCGGAAGTCCGCTTCCCATTCCTGCTTGCTTTTGAACTTCTTCTAGGCAGCGTGTTTTCCTTTCTTCAGAGCGGCAATGCTCTTAGCGAGTACGGTATCGAGCGACGTCGTCTTGCGCTTCGTCTTGACCGCCGCGAGACGAGGGGCATGGCCTTTTGCTTTCTTCGCTATAAACTCAAGTACCCGCTCACGGTACTCGTCTTTGTAATCGGCCGGGTCAAACTCTCCCTCGAGCATGCTAACCAGGTGCTTCGCCATTTCTATCTCCTTCTTTGTTGGCGCATGTCCATCGGGCTTGGGTAGTTCGTCAGCGGCTATTACCTGGCCGGCATTTCGCAGGGTCGACAATACCAGGTACCCATCCTGCGCGCCGAGTGCGCCGGAGTAGGCCTTGTTTCGCATAACCCAATGAGCAATTCCTTCCGTCTGCTGGTTCTCTAAAGCGCGGGCCAAAGCAAAGTAGTCCCGTTGATCTCCATCGGGACCGAGGAAGTACGGACGTTCGTAAAACTGTTGAGGAATTGCCTTGATGGGAATAAAGCCACTAACTTCAATATCGCGGGTAGGAGCAGGTTTTAGTTTTTCCAACTCTTCATCATCGAGAATCACGAATTTCCCCGGCTCGATTTCGTAGCCCTTGCGGATATCTTTGGTCTCAACCTCTTCGCCGCTTTCTGGCTGAACCATG
>Ga0163162_10000199_pt1 | contig 55532 bp, 44 predicted proteins | sample S55metaG_FD_115310 | JGI IMG/M metagenome (GOLD analysis project Ga0163162, IMG submission 115310) | Switchgrass rhizosphere microbial communities from Kellogg Biological Station, Michigan, USA - S5-5 metaG | ecosystem: Host-associated > Plants > Roots > Rhizosphere > Soil | place: USA...
ACAAGCCGGTGTTCTCGGTATCTTCCTCCGCCACAGGTGTGGCATGAAGATCGCTGTGCTGTCGCGGAACCCGCGTCTGTATTCCACCCGCCGTCTGGTCGAAGCCGGAACCGAGCGCGGGCATGAAATGGTAGTGATCGACACCCTGCGCGCCTACATGAACATCGCCAGCCACAAGCCGCAGATCCACTATCGCGGCAAACCACTGGAAGGCTTCGATGCGGTGATCCCGCGGATCGGCGCGTCGGTGACGTTCTACGGCTGCGCGGTGTTGCGCCAGTTCGAAATGATGGGGGTATTTCCGCTCAACGAGTCGGTGGCCATCGCCCGTTCGCGGGACAAGTTGCGTTCGCTGCAACTGCTGTCGCGGCGCGGAATCGGTCTGCCAGTGACCGGGTTTGCCCACTCGCCGGATGACATTCCCGACCTGATCGACATGGTCAACGGCGCGCCGCTGGTGATCAAGGTGCTGGAAGGCACGCAGGGCATCGGCGTGGTGTTGTGCGAAACCGCCACGGCCGCAGAATCGGTGATCGAGGCGTTCATGGGCCTGAAGCAGAACATCATGGTTCAGGAGTACATCAAGGAAGCGGGCGGTGCGGATATTCGTTGCTTCGTGGTCGGCGACAAAGTCATTGCAGCGATGAAGCGTCAGGCCAAACCGGGTGAGTTCCGCTCCAATCTGCATCGCGGCGGCAGCGCCAGCCTGATCAAGATCACCCCGGAAGAACGCATGACCGCGTTGCGCGCGGCGAAGGTCATGGGACTGGCGGTGGCGGGTGTGGATATCCTGCGTTCCAATCACGGGCCGTTGGTGATGGAAGTGAATTCGTCGCCGGGGCTGGAAGGGATCGAGACCACCACCGGCAAGAATGTGGCGGGGATCATCATTGAGCATCTTGAGAAGAATGGCGGGCCGAATATGACCCGGACCAAAGGCAAGGGCTAAAGCAAAGAGCAAAAGCCCCTCACCCTAACCCTCTCCCGTAGGGAGAGGGGACTGATTGGGGGATGCAGAAGAGATACGCCGACATGATCTTGCTGTACCGAATCCATAATCGACTCGGAATTTCAGATCGATGTATGACGCCAGACACCTCGGTCAGCTCCCTCGGGGAGAGGGAGCAGATTGGGGGATGACTAAGAGATACGCCGACCTGACCTTGCTGTGCCGAATCCACAATCGCCCCAGTCTTTCAGGTCGATGTAAGACGCCAGACACGTCGGTCAGCTCCCTCTCCCTCTGGGAGAGGGAGCTGATTGGGGGATGCAGAAGAGATACGCCGACTTGATCCTGCTGTATCGAATCCACAATCGCCCCAGTCTTTCAGGTCGATGTATGACGCCAGATACCTCGGTCAGCTCCCTCTCCCTCTGGGAGAGGGTTGGGGCGAGGGTTTTATGGTTTAAACGGCATCCCGAGGCAACATCAACCCCAGCGGCAACCTGACTCGCGCTTCCAATCCACCCCCGGACCGGTTACGCAATTCAACATTACCGCCATGCATCGAAGCAATCCGCTTCACGATCGCCAGACCCAACCCGGTGCCCTTCCCGCCCCGCGCACGATCGCCTCGGGTAAACGGGTTGAAGATCGCCTCCAGCTCCGAAGGGTCAATCCCCGCGCCTCGGTCCATCACGCTCAGCACCACATACGGCGCACTGACGTCCCCGGACACATAAGCGGCAACTTCAACGTGACCGCCGGCGTGGTTCAAGGCGTTGCCGATCAGGTTGTTCAGCAAGCGCTTCATCGAGACCCGACGCAGCGGGAACGGCTGAATCGGCTCCAGACGCAAACGCACCTTTTCTTCATTCTGGTTGTACGGCGCCGCGACCTCGCGCACCAGATCAGTCAGATCCACCTCTTCCACCGACTCGTCACGACCGTCGCGGATGAACGCGAGGAACTGGTCGAGAATCGCGTCCATGTCTTCGATGTCGCGCACCATGTCGTCGGTGAGGTCGTTGCGATCGCCCATCAACTCCAGCGACAGCCGTAATCGGGTCAGCGGTGTGCGCAGGTCGTGGGACACGCCGGCCAACATCAACTCACGCTCGCGTCCGGCCTGCTCGACGTCTTCGGCCATCTGGTTGAAGGCGCGGTACACCTCGGTCATCTCGCTCGGCGTATCGCTGATCGGCAGACGTACGCTGCGACCCTGACCAAGCTGCCGGGCGGCATAGACCAGGCGCTTCAAGGGTTGGTTGAGCTGGCTAACGAAAATCCATGCAGACGCCGTCGACAACAAACCAATCGCAAGGAACCAGCCAAGCACGTTCCAGATTTTCTGGCCGCGCAACGGGTGCGGATACAACGGCACCGTAAGCCAACCGTCACCGAGGCTCGGTGCGCGCACCCACAACGCTGGCGGTGAGTGCATGCGCAAACGCACTTCAGTGTCGGCGCCCAACTCCGCCTGCATCTGTCGCTGGTAGATTTCGCTGTACGGCCAGTGCTGCTCGCCTTCCGGCACACCGGCGCCGACGACCCGAATCAGGGTGGCGGCATCAGCGATCTTCGCGCGGTTTTCTTCATCGGCAGCCCAATAGGCTCGCAGCGTCAGGGCGACGCCGTGGCTGTATTGGCGATCCACCAGCACGTCCTCGTTCATCAACAGATAAACCAGGGTCAGCGCCTTGGAAAACAGCACGACGATAAGCACCAGCCAGAGGGTGCGAGAGAAAAAACTTTGGGGGAACCAGACAGGGGTTTTCATCTATAACCGCTACACACTTGCAGGAGCGAGCAATGCTCGCATATTGCGGATTGCGAGTCTGCGGGCCTGGCCGTTCGACCAAAACCTGCAGACCCGCTCCTACAAATCGCCGATCACTTGGTGGCGGCGCCATCCGGTACAAACACGTAGCCCACGCCCCAGACGGTCTGGATGTAGCGCGGCTTCGATGGATCCGGCTCGATCATGCGGCGCAGACGGGAAATCTGCACATCAATGGAACGCTCAAGGGCATCCCACTCGCGGCCACGGGCCAGGTTCATCAACTTGTCGCGAGTCAGCGGCTGACGCGCGTTCATCACCAGAGCCTTGAGTACCGCAAACTCACCGGTGGTGAGCATGTGCACTTCGTCGCCGCGTTTCAGTTCGCGGGTGGCCAGCGACAAGACGTAATCACCGAACGTGACGTTTTCGTCTTCACTGCCCGGTGCGCCTGGTACCGGTGTGGCCTGACGACGCAACACGGCTTTGACGCGGGCCATCAGCTCATCCGGGTTGAACGGCTTGGCCAGATAATCGTCGGCGCCCAGTTCCAGGCCCTTGATGCGGCTCAACTCATCGCCCTTGGCGGTGAGCATGATGATCGGAATCTGGTTGTTCGCGCCACGCAGGCGGCGGCAAGCGGTCAGACCGTCTTCGCCGGGCAGCATCAGGTCGAGGACGACCAGATTGAAAACTTCACGCGACAGCAGACGATCCATCTGTTCGGTGTTCGGTACGGTGCGGGCACGGTAGCCCTTGCTGACGAAAAAACGTTCCAGCAGGCTGCTCAGGCCCGGATCGTCGTCAACGATGAGAATTTTTTCGCCTTCAGCAGTTTGTGCAGTGCTGCTCATTGGATGCTCCTTTTAGCTCGGCGCGCATTATGGCGTAGCTGCCGTTATACGCACCGTGTGCATTGTTAGCAGATTTTTCCTTCACTGCCAGAAAACCGGGGTTTATGCCTACAGACTGCAACGCCCCCGAACGACAGAACGCTGGTTATAATGCGCGGCGTTTTGTGCCAGGCAACGTCTGAATCGTTACCGCAGGTGGCAGGCTTTTTTCCTGCCGAGCGCAGTAATTGTTCGATTTCACGGGTCAATGGGCTGCCTTTTGACCCAGGCAGCGGCAATTTTCTAGCCGCTCAACCAGACTCCGGGCCTTTGTTTCCGTGCCTGCGAGCCTGCTTTCACAATATGTCAGGTGGTTTTATGGACAGCATCAACAGCCGCATTGCCGAGGAACTCGGTGTACGCCCACAACAGGTCGAAGCGGCCGTCGCGCTACTCGATGAAGGCTCTACCGTTCCCTTCATCGCCCGTTACCGGAAAGAAGTCACCGGCAGCCTCGATGACACCCAGTTGCGTCATCTGGAAGAACGTCTGCGCTACCTGCGAGAACTCGACGAACGGCGCATCAGCATCCTCGCCAGCATCGAAGAGCAAGGCAAACTCACCCCTGCCCTCGAACGCGACATCAAACTCGCCGACACCAAAACCCGCCTCGAAGACTTGTACCTGCCGTACAAGCAGAAGCGCCGCACCAAGGGCCAGATTGCCCTGGAAGCCGGCCTCGGCGACCTGGCGGACGGCCTGTTCAACGACCCGAACCTGAACCCGGAAACCGAAGCCGCACGCTTCGTCGACGCCGAAAAAGGCGTGGCCGATGTGAAGGCAGCGTTGGAAGGCGCGAAATACATCCTTATGGAGCGCTTCGCCGAAGACGCCAGCCTGCTGGAAAAACTGCGTAACTATCTCAAGCAGGAAGCGACCCTCAGTGCCCGCGTCATCGCTGGCAAGGAAGAGGAAGGCGCCAAGTTCCGCGACTACTTCGAACACGATGAGCCGCTGAAAAGCATGCCGTCGCACCGCGCGCTCGCCATTTTCCGTGGCCGCAACGAAGGCATCCTCAGCTCCGCACTGAAAGTCGGCGACGAACTGCCGGGGACCATGCACCCGTGCGAAGGCATGATCGGCCAGCAATTCAACATCCAGAACCAGAACCGCCCGGCCGACAAATGGCTCGGCGAAGTGGTGCGCTGGACCTGGAAGGTCAAGCTCTACACGCATCTGGAAACCGACCTGCTCGGCGAACTGCGTGACGGCGCCGAAACCGAAGCGATCAACGTGTTCGCGCACAACCTGCACGACTTGCTGCTGGCCGCCCCTGCCGGCCCGCGCGCGACTCTGGGTCTCGACCCGGGCCTGCGTACCGGTTGCAAAGTGGCGGTGGTCGACTCGACTGGCAAACTGCTGGATCACGCCACGGTTTACCCGCACGTGCCGCACAACAAGTGGGATCAGACCATCGCCATTCTGGCCGCCCTGTGCGCCAAGCACTCGGTTGACCTGATCGCCATCGGCAATGGCACCGCCAGCCGCGAAACCGACAAACTGGCCATCGAGCTGATCAAAAAGTATCCAGCGATGAAGATGACCAAGGTCATGGTTTCCGAAGCGGGTGCATCGGTGTACTCGGCGTCGGAACTGGCGGCCAAGGAATTCCCGGATCTGGACGTGTCGATCCGTGGCGCGGTGTCCATCGCCCGTCGCCTGCAGGATCCACTCGCCGAGTTGGTGAAAATCGACCCGCAATCCATCGGTGTCGGCCAGTACCAGCATGACGTGTCGCAGCTGAAACTGGCGCGTGGTCTGGACGCTGTGGTCGAGGACTGCGTGAACGCCGTCGGCGTGGACGTGAACACTGCTTCGGTAGCGCTGCTGGCCCGTATCTCCGGCCTCAACGCGACGCTGGCGCAGAACATCGTGACGCACCGCGATGAGCACGGCGCCTTCAAAACCCGCGCGGCGCTGAAAAAAGTCGCACGTCTGGGCGAAAAAACCTTCGAACAGGCCGCCGGTTTCTTGCGCGTGATGAACGGCGACAACCCGCTGGATTCCTCGGCCGTGCACCCGGAAGCCTATCCGCTGGTGCAGCGTATTGCCGCTGAAACCGACCGTGATATCCGCTCGCTGATCGGTGATGCAAGCTTCCTCAAGCGTCTGGATACGAAGAAATTCACCGACGAGACCTTCGGTCTGCCAACCGTGACCGACATCCTCCAGGAGCTGGAAAAGCCGGGCCGAGATCCACGCCCGGAGTTCAAGACTGCAGAGTTCCAGGAAGGCGTCGAAGATCTGAAAGACCTGCAACTGGGGATGATCCTCGAAGGCGTGGTGACCAACGTGACTGCGTTCGGTGCCTTCGTCGACATCGGCGTGCATCAGGACGGTCTGGTGCACATCTCGGCGCTGTCGGAGAAATTCATCAAGGATCCGCGTGAAGCGGTGAAGGCCGGTGATGTGGTGAAAGTGAAGGTCATGGAAGTCGATATCCCGCGCAAACGCGTTGGCCTGTCGATGCGCATGGGCGACACCCCGGGCGAGAAAATCGACGGTGCCCGTGGTTCGCGTCCCGGCTCGGCGCAGCGCCAGCCTTCGAACAATGCGCCACGCAAGGAAACCGCCACCGCCGCACCAGTGAACAACGCGATGGCCTCGCTGTTCGCCAACGCCAAGCAGTTGAAGAAACGCTGATGGAAATTCCGGCCGGGCTCGTCGAGAGCGCGTTTTTCAAGCTGTTGGGCTGCCGCCTGCACAGCCTGGAAACCGGGGTGGCGCAAGTCGCCCTGGTGCTGGAACCGGAACTGCGCAATCGCGGCGGCAAATTGCACGGTGGCGCGCTGTTCAGTCTGGTCGACATCGCCATGGGGCTGGCCTGTTCCAGCACCCACGGTTTCGATCAGCAGAGCGCGACGATCGAGTGCAAGATCAACTATATCCGCGCCGTTTCCGACGGTGAGGTGCTGTGCACGGCGCGGGTGATTCACCCGGGCCGGCGCACGTTGGTGGTCGAAGCCGACGTGATGCAGGGCGACAAACTGGTCGCAAAAGCGCAAGGCACGTTCGCTGTCCTGTAGCTTGTGGTCATCAATTTGAGTTAATTTCGGCGCAACGAATCCTGTGGGAGCGAGCCTGCTCACGAAGAGGGTGTATCAGCAATGAAGATGTTGGCTGACACACCGCCTTCGCGAGCAGGCTCGCTCCCACAGGGATTGTGCAGTTCCTGACTGACCGGCAAATGGCCTGCCGCTACAAAACCAGGCGAAAACGCCAGTTTCAACTTCACCCTTGTAGACCGTCCTGCCCACCCCCATATTGGGGCGACTGACGCGTGAAGGAATCCAAATTGAGCGAACTTCTCAACCGCCGCCTGGCTCTGCTCGGCGAGCGCGCTAACCTCTCTCTGCTCGAGCAGTGCCTGCACGGTATCGAACGTGAATGCCTGCGCGTGACCAGCGAAGGTCGCCTGGCGCAAACGCCGCACCCCGAAGCCTTGGGTTCCGCGCTGACCAACGAACAGATCACCACCGACTACTCCGAGTCGCTGCTGGAATTCATCACGCCTGCCCTGCCCGACCCGGCTGATACCTTGGCGAGCCTGGACAAGATTCACCGTTTTGCCTACAGCAAACTCGGCAACGAGTACCTGTGGAGTCCATCGATGCCGTGCCCGTTGCCGGCCGAGGAAGACATCCCGATCGCCTATTACGGCACCTCCAACATCGGTCAGCTCAAGTACGTCTATCGCAAGGGCCTGGCCCTGCGTTACGGCAAGACCATGCAGTGCATTGCCGGGATTCACTACAACTTCTCCCTGCCGGAAAAGCTCTGGCCACTGCTGCGCGAAACAGAAGGTTTTGTCGGCACTGACCGCGACTTCCAGTCGTTTTCCTACATTGCGCTGATCCGTAATTTCCGTCGCTACAGTTGGCTGCTGATGTACCTGTTCGGGGCGTCGCCAGCGCTGGACGCCGGTTTCCTGCGTGGTCGTTCGCATCAGCTGGAACAGCTCGATCCGGACACCTTGTATCTGCCGTACGCCACCAGCCTGCGCATGAGTGATCTCGGTTACCAGAGCAACGCCCAGGCCGGTCTGACCCCGTGCTACAACGATCTGGCGAGCTACACCGACAGCCTGCGCAAAGCCGTTGCGACGCCGTACGCGCCGTACGTTGAAGTCGGCACGCACCAGGATGGCGAGTGGGTGCAGCTCAACACCAACATCCTGCAGATCGAAAACGAGTACTACTCCAACATCCGCCCGAAACGCGTGACCTATACCGGCGAGCGGCCGATTCAGGCGCTGGTCGCCCGTGGCATTCAGTACGTTGAAGTGCGTTGCCTGGACATCAACCCGTTCCTGCCAATGGGCATCGACCTCACCGAGTCGCGCTTCCTCGACGCGTTCCTGCTGTATTGCGCGCTGAACGACAGTCCGCTGCTGACCAACACGTCGTGCGGCAATGCCACATCGAACTTCCTCAGCGTCGTGAAAGAAGGTCGCCGTCCAGGCCTGCAATTGCAGCGTGATGGTGAATCGGTGGAGATGAAGACCTGGGCAGCAGAACTGCTGGAGCAAATCGCCCCGCTGGCGGCGTTGCTGGATCAAAGCCATGGCGGCGATGCCCACAGCAAGGCGCTGGACGCGCAACTGGCCAAGGTCAGCGACCCGTCCCTGACGCCATCCGCGCAAGTGCTGGCGGCGATGGCTGAGCACAAGGAAAGCTTTGCGCAGTTCTCGTTGCGCCAAAGCCAGGCGCATGCGGAGTTGTTCCGTAGCGAGCCTTTGGCGGCGGATGAGCAGGCGAAGTTTGAGGAGTTGGCGCGTACTTCTCTAGCGGCGCAGGCTGAGCTGGAGCAGAACGAGGTGGGCGATTTTGATGTGTTTGTCGGGTCGTATCAGGCGAGTATTTTGGCGATCAGTAACTGAAAGCCCCTCACCCTAGCCCTCTCCCAGTGGGAGAGGGGACTGATTTAGGTGCTCTTGAGATTTACGCCGACCTGAAATATCCCGCCGAACTCAAAACTTGAGAAGCATAAAGATCGGCTCCCTTTCCCCTCGCCCCTCTGGGGGAGAGGGCTGGGGTGAGGGGGCAAAGATCTAACGTCGGACGCAAGATCCGAAATATCCACAATTCTGATCGTTCCCACGCTCCGCGTGGTAACGCCTCAAGGGACGCTCTGCGTCCAGGTGACGCGGAGCGTCACCGGCTGCATTCCCACGCGGAGCATGGGAACGATCTGCTCTCCTGCTTAGATTTTTCCGCTCATAAGCTCATTCGAAAAAGTTATTTATTTACTGATTCTTAGATCATTTAGTCTCCTTTCACGCCGACGCTCGGTCGCCTGATATGGAGCTGTTCAATGAAACTGAATTTCCCGCTTCGCCTGCTCGCCGTAGCCTCTCTGGCTGCTGCAAGCTTTCTGGCTCAGGCCGCCGACCTCACCGTCGCTTACCAAACCACCGTTGACCCGGCGAAAGTCGCTCAGGCCGACGGCGCTTACGAAAAAGCCACCAAAGCCGATATCGCCTGGCGCAAGTTCGATAACGGTGCCGACATCATCGCCGCCATCGCTTCCGGCGACGTGCAGATCGGCTACCTCGGCTCGAGCCCGCTGACCGCCGCGATCACCCGCAAAGTCCCGGTCGAAACCTTCCTTATCGCCACTCAGATCGGCGCTGCCGAAGCACTGGTCGCCCGTGACGGTTCCGGGATCAAAACTCCGCAGGATCTGATCGGCAAGAAAATCGCCGTGCCGTTCGTGTCCACTGGTCACTACAGCCTGCTCGCCGCGCTGAAACACTGGAACATCGACCCGTCGAAAGTCACCGTGCTCAACCTCGCGCCGCCAGCGATCATTGCCGCGTGGAAACGCGGTGATATCGACGCCACTTACGTTTGGGATCCGGCCCTTGGCGTGGCCAAGGAAAACGGCAAAGTGCTGATCACCTCCGGCGAGCTGGCCAAGTTCGGCGCGCCGACGTTCGATGCGTGGATCGTGCGCAAGGACTTCGCCGAGAAGCACCCGGAAATCGTCACCGCGTTCGCCAAGGTTACCCTCGACGCCTACGCCGATTACCGCAAAGACCCGAAAGCCTGGCTCGCCGATCAATCCAACGTCGACAAACTGGTGAAACTCTCCGGCGCCAAGGCCAGCGATATTCCGCTGCTGTTGCAAGGCAACGTCTACCCGCTGGCGGCTGACCAAGTCGTCACCCTCGGCGCACCGACCACCAAAGCCATCACCGACACCGCCGCGTTCCTCAAGGAGCAAGGCAAGGTCGAAGCGGTTCTGCCGGACTACGCGCCGTACGTCAGCGCCAAATTCATCACCAACTGATCGGGAGTTAACCGCGATGGCCTTGCTACAGCTGGAGCGCATCAGCGCACAGTACCCGGGCAGCCCGACACCGGTGCTGGCGGATATTTCTCTGACCCTGGGGCCTCAGCAATTGCTGGTCGCCCTCGGCCCGTCCGGCAGTGGCAAGACTTCGCTGTTGAACCTGATTGCCGGTTTCGTCGAACCGAGTGCCGGGCGCATCACCCTCGACGGCGTGCCAGTCAAAGGCCCAAGCGCCGAACGTGGCGTGGTGTTCCAGGACGACGCGTTACTGCCTTGGCAGGATGTGTTGGCCAACGTCGCGTTCGGTCTGGAACTGGCCGGTGTTGCCAAAGACAAGCGCGAAAAGATCGCCCGCGAAATGCTCGCACTGGTTGATCTCTCGGGTTTCGAAAGCCGCCGTATCTGGCAACTCTCCGGTGGCCAGAAACAACGCGTAGGCCTCGCCCGCGCCCTCGCCGCTGACCCGCGCGTGTTGCTGATGGACGAGCCCTTCGGCGCGCTCGACGCATTCACCCGCGAACAGATGCAGGAGCTGTTGCTGCAAGTCTGGCAGCGAACGGCCAAGCCGGTTTTCCTGATTACCCATGACATTGAAGAAGCGGTGTTCCTCGCCACTGACCTGATTCTGCTCGCGCCGAATCCGGGGCAAATCGTCGAGCGCCTGCACCTGGACTTCGGTCAGCGTTACGCCGCTGGCGAGTCCGCCCGCGCGATCAAATCCGATCCGCGTTTTATCGAAACCCGCGAACACGTGCTGAGCAAAGTGTTCTCGCAACGCAGTGCCGGGCAACGGCAGGAGCGCGCATGAGCAGTTACGACGTTTCCTCGGCGGCAGTAAAACCCGTCAGCGCTTCCGTGGCCAGTCCCGTTCGCCGCAGCCTCAGCACGCGCTGGATCAGCTTGCTGACGTTGTTTGTATTGCTGGCGATCTGGTGGGCGGTCACCGCCACCGGATTGATCGAACCGCTGTGCCTGCCGCCACCGTCCGCCGTGCTGCAAAAGGGCTGGTTGCTGGCGACCACGGGCTATATGGATTCGACGTTGTGGCAGCACTTGGGCGCGAGTCTCAGCCGCATCGGCCTGGGCCTCGGTTTTGCAATTTTGACCGCCGTGCCGGTGGGTATCGCCATTGGTGCCAACCGCATCGCCCGTGGCGTGCTCGATCCGCTGATCGAGTTTTACCGACCTATTCCGCCGCTGGCCTATTTGCCGCTGATCGTGATCTGGTGCGGCATCGGTGAGTTGTCGAAAGTGCTGCTGATTTATCTGGCGATTTTCGCGCCGATTGCCATTGCCACCGCCACCGGTGTGCGCACGGTTGATCCAGCGAAATTGCGCGCGGCGCAGTCGTTGGGCGCGACGCGTTTGCAGCTGATTCGTCATGTAATTTTACCGAGCGCGTTGCCGGATATTTTGACTGGCGTGCGCATTGGTCTAGGCGTTGGCTGGTCGACGCTGGTTGCGGCCGAATTGATCGCCGCCACCAGTGGCCTGGGCTTCATGGTGCAGTCGGCCGCGCAATTCCTGGTCACTGATGTCGTGGTGCTGGGGATTCTGGTCATCGCCCTGATCGCCTTCGCCATGGAAATGGGCCTGCGCGCCCTGCAGCGCAAACTGGTGCCATGGCACGGCCAGGCCCACTAAATCGCCTTGTGAAAATTCCCCTGTGGGAGCGAGCCTGCTCGCGAACGCGTCAGATCAGTCACTGCACTGTCGCCTGACACTCCGCATTCGCGAGCAGGCTCGCTCCCACAAAAGCATGACACCCAGAATTCGAAGAGACAGACCATGAGCAGCCTGAACATCACCCCTTTAAGCTCAGCCCTCGGCGCACAGATCAGTGGCGTCGACATCAGTCAGCCATTGAGCCTGGAACATCGCGACGCCATCGAACAGGCGCTGCTCAAATATCAGGTGTTGTTCTTCCGCAACCAACCGATCGAACCACCGCAACAGGCTCGTTTTGCTGCGTATTTTGGTGACCTGCACATACACCCGATCTACCCGAACGTACCGGAACAACCGGAGGTGCTGATCCTCGACACCGCCGTCACCGACGTGCGCGACAACGCGATCTGGCACACCGACGTGACCTTCCTGCCAACGCCAGCGATGGGCGCGGTGCTCAGCGCCAAGTTGCTGCCGGAGTTCGGTGGCGACACGTTGTGGGCCAGCGGCATTGCCGCGTATGAAGCGCTGTCGGCGCCGCTGAAAGGCTTGCTCGAAGGGCTGACTGCAACCCACGATTTCACTCGCTCGTTTCCGCTGGAGCGCTATGGCAACACGCCGCAAGCGCTGGCGCAGTGGGAAGAAGCCCGACGCAAGAATCCGCCGCTGTCACACCCGGTGATTCGTACGCACCCGGTCAGCGGGCGGCGGTCGTTGTTCGTCAACGAAGGCTTCACCTCGAAGATCAATGAGCTGTCGGAAACCGAGAGCGAGGCGATTCTGAAGTTTCTGTTCGCCCATGCAACGCGACCGGAATTCACCATTCGCTGGCGTTGGCAGCAGGACGACATTGCGTTCTGGGATAACCGCGTGACCCAGCATTACGCGGTGGATGACTACCGGCCGGCGCGACGGGTAATGCAGCGGGCGACGGTGTTGGGGGATGTGCCTTTTTTTCGCTGAGCCCTGAACAGCAAAAGCCCCTCACCCTAACCCTCTCCCGAAGGGAGAGGGGACTGACCGAGGTGTTTGTACGAGCTACATCGACCTGAAATGTCGGGTTGAATTCAAGTATTGAAAATCATGAAAATCGGCTCCCTTTCCCCCTCGCCCCCCTGGGGGAGAGGGCTGGGGTGAGGGGGTTGGATCTTGCTGACCCAACCCAATCTTCATCACTCCGCCGTCGAAGGCTTCTCCCAACGATTGATCCCGCCTTCCTGGGCAAACCGGTCAATCTCCGCCAGCTCTTCAGCACTGAAACTCAAATTCTTCAACGCCCCAACGTTCTCGATAATCTGCTCCGGCCGGCTCGCACCAATCAGCGCAGAAGTCACCCGTGGATCGCGCAGCGTCCACGCCAGCGCAAGTTGCGCCAGGCTCTGACCGCGACGCTTGGCAATTTCATTCAACGCCCGCACATGAGCAATGTTGGCGTCGGACAGATGCGAAGCCTGCAACGAACCACCGCCCGGACGATTGACCCGTGCATCTGCCGGGACGCCGTTAAGGTATTTGTCGGTGAGCAGACCTTGCGCCAGCGGCGTGAAAGCGATCACGCCAGTACCGAGTTCATCGGTGGTATCGAGCAGGTCTTTTTCCACCCAGCGATTGAGCAGGTTGTAGGCCGGCTGATGAATCAGCAGCGGCACTTTCCACTCTTTCAACAACGCCGCCATTTCACGGGTTTTCACCCCGGAATACGACGAGATGCCGATGTACAACGCCTTGCCCTGTTGCACGGCGGTGGCGAGGGCGCTGGCGGTTTCTTCCAGCGGAGTGTCCGGGTCGAAGCGGTGCGAATAGAAGATATCCACATAGTCGAGACCCAGGCGTTGCAGGCTCTGGTCGAGGCTGGCCAGCACGTATTTACGCGAACCGCCGCCCTGACCGTAAGGGCCGGGCCACATGTCCCAACCGGCCTTGCTGGAGATGATCAGTTCGTCGCGGTACTGCTTGAAGTCTTCGCGCAGCAGACGGCCGAAATTGATCTCGGCGCTGCCGTACGGCGGGCCGTAGTTGTTGGCCAGGTCGAAGTGGTTGATGCCCAGATCGAACGCGGTGCGCAGCAAGGCGCGCTGGGTCTCGATCGGCGTGCTGTCGCCAAAGTTGTGCCACAGGCCCAGCGACAGCGCCGGCAACACCAGACCACTGCGGCCGACGCGGCGGTAAGGGATGGAGTCGTAGCGGTTTTCGGCAGCGGTGTAAGTCATCGAATCCTCTCTTGTCTGTCTTGAATGGGGTGTCGACTGCTTCGCGAGCAGGCTCGCTCCCACAGGTAAATGCATTCCAAATGTGGGAGCAGCCTGCTCGCGAAGGGTGTTACACAAATCGATTGCCGGGTCGAGCCAGGCCCAGGTTCTCGCGCAAAGTTCGACCCTCATACTCCGTTCTGAACAACCCACGCCGTTGCAGTTCCGGGACCACGCCATTGGCGAAGTCCTCGAGCCCGCCGGGCAAGTGTGGCACCAGCACATTGAAGCCGTCCGCCGCGCCCTGTTCGAACCATTCCTGCAAGCGATCAGCGATCTGCTCCGGCGTACCGACCAGGCTGTAATGCCCACGCCCGCCGGCAATCTTGCGACCGAGCTCGGCAAGGCTCAGGTTCTCCCGACCTGCTAATTCCGTCAGCAATTTCTGCCGGCTCTGCTGACCGCTTTCCGTCAGCGGCAACTCTGGTAGCGGCCCGTCCAGCGGGTACTTCGACAAATCGAAGTTGCCCAGCATACGCCCAAGCAACGCGACGCCAACCTCAGGTTCGACTAATTGCTGAAACGTTTCACATTTTTCCTGCGCTTCGGCTTCGGTGCCGCCGACCACGACAAAAACCCCGGGCATGATTTTCAGCGATTCGGCGCTGCGCCCGTACTTGGGCAGACGTGCTTTGAGGTCGGCGTAAAACGCTTGGGCATTGGCCAACGAAGCCTGTGCGGTGAACACCACTTCAGCCGTTTGCGCCGCCAATTCGCGTCCGGTTTCGGAGGATCCCGCCTGCACGATCACCGGTTGCCCCTGCGGCGAGCGCGCAACGTTCAGCGGGCCTTTTACCTGAAAGTGCTCGCCGACGTGATCCAGCACATGCAACTTCGAAGGGTCGTAATACGCTCCGCTGGCCTTGTCGCGGAAGAAGGCATCATCCTCCCAGCTATCCCAAAGCCCGGTCACCACCTGATGAAATTCGCGAGCGCGGCTATAGCGCTCGGCATGGCCGATATGTTCGTCACGCCCAAAATTCAGCGCTTCGGCAGCATTGTCCGACGTCACCAGATTCCACCCCGCACGGCCACCCGACAGGTGATCGAGCGAAGCAAATTTGCGCGCCACGTGATACGGCTCGTTGTAGCTGGTGGTCGCCGTGGCGATCAGGCCGATGTGCTCGGTCACTGCGCTCAGCGCCGAGAGCAAAGTCAGCGGTTCAAAGTGATCGGAACGCGCCATGCGACTGGCGATGTCCTGAGTTGGCGCGGCGACGCTGTCGGCGACAAACAACGCATCGAATTTCGCCGCCTCGGCGATCTGCGCCAGCCGTTTGTAATGGCTGAAATCCAGACCCGCATTCGCCGGCACTTCAGGATGACGCCACGCCGCCACGTGGTGCCCGGTGGCCATGAGGAACGCACCGAGTTTCAACTGTCTGCTCATCTCAGAAATCCTTGCGCAGTTGCACGCCAAAGTAACGCTCGTCATCCCGTGGCACAGCGCGATAGATGTAATTGCCACCGCTGGCAAGCAACGGCGAATAGGATTTGTCGGTGAGATTCTTGCCCAGCAGCGCCACACGCCAGCCATTGCTGTAATCGGCCAGCGCGACACTGGCGTTCCACAGGCCGTAAGCACCTTGTTTGGTGTCGGGGTTCTGGCTGATGTCGTACTGCACTTCGCTCTGCCAGCTGTAATCGGTACCCAGTTCGATATCCAGACCGTTATCCAGCGGGATGCTGTAGTCGGCGCGCACGTAGCTTTTCCAGTCAGGACTGAACGGCAGCGGTTTGCCGTTGACGTTGCACGACGCCGCCGCGCCCGCCGGGCAGGCGAATTCGTCGATGCGCGCGCGGGTGTAAGCCAGCGCTCCGGACAGCTTCAATTGCTGAGTGGCCTGCAAGGCGTAATCGAGTTCGACGCCTTCGGTGCTGACACTGCCGGCGTTGATCAGACGCGTCACAACCTGGCCGGCGACGGTGTCGAAGAAGTTCGCCTGATAGTTGTCGTACTCGCTGTGAAATACCGCGAGATTGGTGGTCAGGCGATTGTTCCAGGAAGTGGCTTTGATGCCCGCCTCCCAAGTGTTGGAGGTCTCCGGCTTAAGCGCCTCGGTGTCGCGCGGCTGCATGTTGAAGAACACGTTGTAGGCCGGGCCTGTGTAACCGCGCGAATAGGTCAGATACGTAGTGACGGCGTCGCTCAAGTCGTACTGCACGCCGAGGCGGCCGGACCAGCCGTCTTCGTCGACAGAACCTGAGCTGCTGGTCGCCGGTTGAATACCGCTGACCGTGGTCGCGGAGGTCGAGACGCGGCGGTGATCGTATTCGAGATCATCGTGGGTGTAGCGCAGGCCAGCGATGCCGCGAAAGGCGGACGTGAAGTTCAGGGTGGCCTCGCCGAACGCTGCGTAGCTGTCGCTGGTGGTGCTGTAATCAGCGACGCCGCGATCGGTGCGTGTGGTCGTTGTCAGCGTGCGCTGATAGGTCTCGTCGTCCTTGCCGTGCATGTAGAACAGGCCGCCGACGTATTCGAGGAACTCGCCCTTCGGCGAAGCCAGGCGCAGCTCTTGCGAGTATTGATCGAAGGCCAGATCACCCTTGTCCGCCGTGCCGGGGAACGCGGCTGTCACGGTGCCGAGACGGTCGCCATCCTGATACTGCGTATTGTCCCAACCACGCCACGCAGTAATCGACGTCAGGGTGTAATCGCCCAGTTGCCAGTCGAGCTGGCCGGACAGGCCTTTGTTGGTGTCCTCAACGTGTGAGCGGGTGTCGGTGTTGATGTCACGGTTGTGGCTGCTTGCATTGACCGGACTCAGCGCGTTGGTGAAGGCCGGCGTCAGCGACTTGCTGACCACGCCGTTGGGGCCGTCGTCATGGGACTGCATGTAATCGGCGATCAGGGTGAAGGTGACATCGTCGTTGGGCGTGAACTCGAGTTTGCCGCGCACACCACGATGGTTGTAACCGTTGACCTCTTGGCCGTTGTGTTGGTTGTCGACGTTACCGTCGTAGGTGCCGAACAGCGTGCTGATCGAGCCTTTCAACGTGTCCGGAATCAGGCTGCCGCCAATGCCGAATCGGGTGCGGCTTTCGTTGCCGCTGTAATACGACTGATCGATGTAACCGTGGGTCTCGGCGGTCGGTGCCTTGCTGGTGATGTTGAGTACACCGGCCGAGGCGTTTTTGCCAAAAAGCGTGCCTTGCGGGCCGCGCAGCACTTCGACGCGCTCCAGATCCAGCAGATCCAGCGTGGACTGACCCGGGCGCGCATACACCACGCCATCGATCACCGTCGCCACGGTCGGCTCGACGCCCGGCGAGGTGGAAATCGTGCCGACGCCGCGCACGAACAACGAGGTGTCCTTGTTCGATGCGCCGGTGCGTAAATTCAGCGACGGCACTTGCTGCACGATACTGGCCACGCCGTTGCGGTTGTCGCGCTCAAGTTGTTCGCCGTCGATCACCGACACTGCGACCGGCACTTTTTGCAGCGACTCTTCGCGGCGCGTGGCGGTGACGGTCACGGATTTGAGTGTCGGCTCCTGATCACTGCTCTCGGCAGCGAATGCGTTAGGCAGCGGCAGTACCGCCAACCCCGTTAATAACCAGCCTGCCGCACGGATCGATTGCGTCAGTGTATGTGTCGCCCCAGGAATGTTGTGCATGTTTGCCCGCTCGAAATTGGCCCTTAACCGCTGCCGTTCTGCGACGACAGCGCCTGAATCGGTGTCTTGGGCATTCGCTCGAGCGAGTAGCAGACAGTGCGCTTTGTTAGCGCTACCATCAACAGTATTGGCAAGCCACACATAGAGCGTCCAATACTGAAAAATTACTTTTATATGCGATTTGGTTTTTAAGAAGGATCGAGCCTTGAGCGAAGAAAAACCCCGCAAACGCCGTAGCGCCGGACGCGTGACCTTGAATGCTGTGGCACGTGAGGCTGGGGTTTCGGCGATTACCGTGTCGCGCTATTTCAATCAGCCCGAACAGGTTTCGCCCGAGCGCCGCGAACGCATTGCTGCGGTGGTGGCGGAGTTGGGTTACGTGCCGAATCTGGTGGCCGGTGGGCTGGCCTCGGCACGGGGCAAAATCGTCGGCATGGTGATCCCGAACATCTCCGGGCCGATCTTCGCCAATACCATTCAGGGTTTCAGCGACACCCTCAGTCGTCATGGTTATCAACTGTTGCTGGCGTCGAGTTACTTCAGTACCGAACAGGAAGAAAATGCAGTGCGCGCGTTTCTCGGCTGGGCGCCGGCGGCGCTGGTGCTCACCAGTCACTTTCACAGTGCCGGCACGGAAAAGATGATCACCGAGGCCGATGTGCCGGTGATCGAAACGTGGGATTACCAACCGGATCGTGAGCCGATGCAGATCGGTTTTTCGCATTTCGAGGTGGGCGTGACAGCCGCCAGATATCTGCTGGAAAAAGGCTACCAACGTATCGCCTTCGTGCAGAACAGCGCTGCGGGCGACTTCAGCGCACTGGAACGCCGCGACGGTTACGCGGCGACCTTGCGCGAATCCGGCCTGGAACCTTGGGTCTACGCCCCTGACGCTGATCGCGCACCATTCGAGGCCGGCAAACAGGCGATGGACGCCCTGATGAACGTCTCACCGCGCCCCGACGCGATCATCTTCGCCAACGACAACCTCGCCGCCGGCGGCTTGCTTGCCGGGCAACGCGCCGGTTTGAAAATCCCCGAAGACTGCGCCGTTCTTGGCTTCGGCGACTACCCGTTCGCCGAGATGCTGCTACCAAGTCTGAGCACAATCAAACCACCGGCACTGGAGATCGGCGTACTGGCTGCAACCCGCGTACTGGAAAGCCTTGGCGTGTTGCCGAGCGACGAGGTGCACCGCCTGAATCTGTTGCAGTGCCAAGTGATCGAACGCGAAAGTACCTGATGAATATGGCAGGGGCTGGATTGTCTATGCTCTAAAGAACACCGAGGTGGCCCTTTCGCGAGCAGGCTCGCTCCCACAGGGATTTCCTGTGTACATGAAATTTATGTCCAGCCGAGTTTCATTGTGGGAGCGAGCCTGCTCGCGAAGGGGCTCTTCCCGGCACTGCACCTCCATCAGGCAGAACGCCCCATGCACACCGCCATCATCATTTTCTTCGGCCTGGTCCTGCTCGCCCTGATGCTCTACATCGGCGAGCGCATCGGCTTCAGCCGCCAGACCATGGCCTACGGCTTCGCCGCCCTGTGGCTGGCGTTGACGGTGATTAATGGAGCGGTGGGCGTGGTGCATGCCGGCCAGTCCGTGGGTTCGGAAATAGCGATTGGCAGTGCGGTATTCGGTGTGCCGGTGGCGGCGATGGTGTTGTGCATGGTGCTGAGCGCCGAGTCCTGAGCAGACCCGGCGCCCAACCGCCGATCAACGCACCAGATGCAGGAACTGCATATGGCGTTCGTACTGATCGAGGATGTCGTTGATGATCTGCTCTTTGGTATAGCCGACCAGATCGTAGTCCTGACTGCCCTCGCTCAAGTGCACTTCGGCGCGGTAGTAGCGACGATTGTTGAGCTGCTTGGAACCCATGCCGCCACGCGCGAACGACGGCGTGAAGTAGCCGCGCATCTGCACCTGATAAATGAACGGATGCGCATCGCCATGGCCGATTTCCAGGCTGACGCTGTCATTCGCCGGATCCGGCTGGGTGACCACGTTCAGGCCTTTCTCGACGAACACCGCCGTCACTTCTTCAATCGCCGGACGCACCGTGGTGTCCATGAAACGGTAGACCTCGTCCCGCGACGGGCAGTGCACCGCCTGACTCAGACGCTGACGCCAGCCGCCCGTGCCGCGTCGCGAACCGGAGACCGGTGCCAGCGAATGCAGTTGCGCGATCTGCTTCTGCGACTCGAGATAGAACGCCTTGTGCAGGCCCCACATCATCAACAGCAAGATCAGCGAGAACGGCAACGAGGTCAGCACCACCGCTGACTTCAGCGCATCAATGCTGCCGGAGAACAGCAGCGCACTGGTGATCAGCGCTGTCATCGCGCCCCAGAACACCCGCAGCCATTTCGGCCCGTCTTCGTCAGGGTTGCCGCCCTTGGCCGACAAGGTCGAGAGCACCACGGTGCCGGAGTCGGCAGAGGTGACGAAGAACACGAAGCTGATAAACACCGTCACGGCGATGACGGTTTTGCTCCACGGGTAGGTTTCCAGTAGCAGGTAAATGCTCATCGACGGATTCTCGATGGCCGACATGCCCAGCGCGCTCATGCCGTGGTTGAGTACCTGATCGATCGCGCTGTTGCCGAAGATCGACATCCACGCGAGGGTGAAACCGAGCGGAATCAGCAGCACGCCGAAAACGAATTCACGGATGGTGCGGCCACGGGAAATCCGTGCGATGAACAGGCCCACAAACGGCGACCACGCAATCCACCAGGCCCAGTAAAACACTGTCCAGCCACCGAGCCAGTCGCTCGGTTTGTCGTAGGCGTAGAGGTCGAAACTCTTCATCGGCAAGGCGCCAAGGTAGTCGCCAAGGTTCTGGATCAAGGTATTGAGCAGATGCTGGGTTGGCCCGGCGAACAACACAAACAGCAGCAGCGCACAGGCCAGCAGCATGTTGATGTCGGACATCACGCGCACGCCTTTATCGACGCCGGAGACAGCCACGATGATCGCCGCGCCCATCATCAGCGTGATCAGGCCGACCTGAATCCACTGGGTGTGAGCGATGCCGAACAGGTAGTCGAGACCGGAGTTGAGGTGCAGCACCCCAAAACCCATGTCGGCGCCCAGACCGAACACCGTGGCGATGATGCCGAAGCCATCGACCGCGTAACCGATCGGGCCATTGATGCGTTTGCCGATCAGCGGATACAGCGCCGAGCGCAGGGCCAGCGGCAGGTTGTGGCGATATGCAAAGTAGGCCAGCGCCATGCCGACGAAGGCGAACACGCCCCAGCCATGCAGGCCCCAATGCAGAAACAGAACCTGCATTGCCTGACGCGCCGCATCCGCCGTGCCGGCCTCGCCTTGCGGCGGCTGGAGCATGTGGGTCAGCGGTTCGGACACGCAAAAGAAGAACAACGTGATGCTGATCCCGGCGGCGAACAGCATGCCGGCCCAGGACAGGTAACTGAATTCGGGTTCGTCGTGGTCGGCACCGAGTTTTATCTTGCCGTAGCCGGATAAGGCGGTGACCACCACGAAGACCAGATACAGGGTCATCGCGAGCATGTAGTACCAGCCGACCGTGTTGGCCGCCCAGTTTTGTGCTTCCAGCAGCCAGGCGCCGGCCTGCTCCGGCATGGCGATGACAACGAGACCAAAAAGCAGAATGACCGTCGCGGCGAAGTAGAACACCGGCGGATTCATGCGCACCAGACCGCTGGCGGGGGTAGACGATGCACTCATGAAACGTGCACCTCGAGGGGTTGAAACGTGGCTGAAATGATCGGACTCAGCAAAGGCAAGCCTCCTGTTGTGAGCGGGCAGCGAACCACCGGTTTAACTTGAATGAACGTTCAAGTTAAACATGGATGGGGTGGTAAGGACTAATCGTACGGCTAGGCGGTAGTTTTCCTACGCTAGCTCAAGGAGGTGTATGACGCGGGTTTGAGGGGATTCGTTCACTGGAGAATTGGCTGAAGGCCATTATCTCGATTTGCCTGAAAACCATTCGCGAGCAAGCTCGCTCCCACAGTTGAAACGCATTCCAGTGTGGGAGCGAGCCTGCTCGCGAAGAGGCCAGTTGCCGCAACGCAATGTCAGAAGCCTACTTCTGCGTCCCGTCATCATGCTGCAAATTCGCCTGGGTCAAATTGCACCCCGCCGGCACACTGCGCGTCAGCCACACATTGCCGCCAATGGTCGAACCCTTGCCAATGGTGATCCGCCCGAGAATCGTCGCCCCGGCATAAATCACCACATCGTCTTCAACGATCGGATGACGCGGATGGCCTTTCTGCAACTGCCCGTCTTCATCCGCCGGGAAACGTTTGGCACCCAACGTCACGGCCTGATAAATCCGCACGCGCTCACCAATGATCGCCGTCTCGCCAATCACCACACCCGTGCCGTGATCGATAAAGAAGCTCCGGCCAATCTGCGCACCCGGATGGATATCGATACCAGTCGCCGAATGAGCGATCTCCGCACTGATCCGCGCCAGCAACGGCAAACCCGCGCGATACAAATGATGCGCCAGGCGATGGTGAATCACCGCCAGAATCCCCGGATAGCACAGCAGCACTTCATCAACACTGCGCGCCGCCGGATCACCGTGATAGGCCGCCAACACATCGCTGTCGAGCAGCGCGCGCAGGCCCGGTAAAGCCAAGGCAAAATCCTGCACGATCTGAATGGCGCGGGCTTCGACTTCAGTGTCGGCCTGCGCGTTGTGGCGGGCGACGTAACGCAGTTCCAGACGGGTCTGCGCCAACAACGCATTCAGCGCCACATCAAGGGTGTGACCGACGTAAAAATCCTCACTCTCTTCACGCAGATCCACCGGGCCGAGACGCATCGGGAACAACGCCCCACACAGTGCTTCGAGAATCTCCGCCATCGCCGCCCGCGACGGCAACTCGCGACCCCCCTGCTCGCCGGACGCCCGGCCGTTCTGTGCCCGCCACTGATCCCGCGCGCTGCGCAGTTGACTGACGATGGTCTGCAATTGCCAATGGCTGGAACGCTCGCTCACGGTAAAGACTCCTCACGGGCGGCCGGACTGTCTGGCCGCGTCAACGGCGACTACTTTACGGCATGGTCACGAGAGCGAATTAAGAACCGATAGTGCTGGCCTCAGTTCATTTGGCTATAAGCGATTCACGGTTGCCCCTGCAAAAGCGCGTGCCTATAGTCCTTTCAGCTTCCTCCGCCAGTACGGACTCATGATCAAACAACAGCTGGACCGCTTTAACCGTCTCGACCTGCTCGGCCACCCGACGCCGCTGGAAAAACTCGAACGCCTGTCCGCCTGGCTCGGCCGCGAGGTGTACATCAAGCGTGATGACCTGACGCCGCTGGCCATGGGTGGCAACAAGCTGCGCAAGCTCGAATACCTCGCTGCCGACGCTCTCGCACAAGGCGCCGACACGCTGATCACCGCAGGTGCCTTGCAATCGAACCACGTTCGCCAGACCGCCGCACTCGCCGCCAAATTGGGCCTAGGTTGCGTGGCGTTGCTGGAAAACCCACTGGGCACCGACGACAGCAATTACACCGGCAACGGCAACCGTTTGCTGCTGGATCTGTTCGACACCAAGGTCGAACTGGTCGACAACCTCGACAACGCCGATGAACAACTTGCGGCCCTTGCCGTACGGCTGCGCAGCAATGGCAAGAAACCGTATCTCGTGCCGATCGGTGGTTCGAATGCACTCGGTGCGCTGGGTTACGTACGCGCAGGGCTGGAACTGGCTGAGCAGATCAAGGACACCGGCCTCGATTTCGCTGCGGTGGTACTCGCCTCGGGCAGTGCCGGAACGCACAGCGGTCTGGCATTGGCGCTGAGTGAGGTGCTGCCGCAATTGCCAGTAATTGGTGTGACCGTCTCGCGCAGTGAAGAAGATCAGCGGCCGAAGGTTCAGGGCCTTGCCGAACGTACGGCGGACCTGCTCGGCGTCGAGCTGCCGGCCAGTTTCAAGGTTGAGCTGTGGGACGAATATTTCGGCCCGCGTTATGGCGAGCCAAATGCCGGGACGTTGGCGGCGGTGAAATTGCTGGCGAGTCAGGAAGCGGTGTTGCTTGATCCGGTGTACACCGGCACGGCCATGGCTGGGTTACTCGATGGTATCGGCCGTCAGCGCTTCAATGAAGGCCCGATCATCTTCCTGCATACCGGTGGTGCGCCGGCGCTATTTGCCTACAAGGATTTCCTCTGACTGATCGCTCCCACGCTCTGCGTGGGAATGCAGCCCGGGACGCTCCGCGTCCCCTTGAGCGCTGGAACGCGGAGCGTCCCTAGAGGCATTCCCACGCAGAGCGCGGGAACGATCCTCATATACCAATTAAGAATAACATTTCAATTATTAAGTATTTTCAAGTCTAACAAAGACATCTTATAGTCTCGCCGCAGGCGAATTTCGCGCAAGACGCATAAGCTGCTTTAGGGCACGATAACGCAGGCGCACGAATCACAAATTCGCCAACTTTCCTTAAGCGTCTTCCATAAGAAAACACAGGGGCTCGTCATGAATTTTTCCGCACTACGTCGCAATCTGCTGGTGGGTTCGCTGGGCCTGGCGCTGAGCGCCGGTCTGATCGGCCAGGCAGTGGCCGGTGAGCAGCTGCAACAGATCAAGGACAAAGGCGTTATCAACGTCGGCCTGGAAGGCACTTACCCACCGTTCAGCTTCGTCGATGCTGACGGCAAACTGTCCGGTTTCGAAGTCGAGCTCTCGGAAGCGATCGCGCAAAAACTCGGCGTCAAAGCGAAGATCCAGCCGACCAAATGGGACGGCATCCTCGCGGCGCTGGAATCCAAGCGTCTGGACGTTGTGGTCAACCAAGTGACCATCTCCGACGAGCGCAAAAAGAAGTATGACTTCTCCGAGCCGTACACCGTTTCCGGTATTCAGGCGCTGGTGCTGAAGAGCAAAGAGTCCGCACTGAACATCAAGACCGCCGCTGACCTGTCCGGCAAAAAAGTCGGTGTGGGCCTGGGTACCAACTACGAACAATGGGTTCGCGCCAACGTGCCGGGCGCTGACGTGCGCACTTACGATGATGATCCGACCAAGTTCGCCGACCTCAACAACGGTCGCACCGACGCCATCCTGATCGACCGGCTGGCCGCGCTGGAATACGCCAAGAAAGCCCCGAAAACCGTAGCTGCCGGTGAAGCGTTCTCCCGTCAGGAAGCCGGTGTTGCCCTGCGTAAAGGTGAGCCGGAACTGCTGGCTGCCGTGAACAAGGCCATCGACGAACTGCGTGCAGACGGCACGTTGAAGAAGCTGTCCGAGAAGTACTTCAACGCAGACGTCACTAAATAATGGAAGTTGGATTTCAATTCGAAGCGCACTTCCCGCAGTTGAGCCAGCAACTCGCCGAGACATCGGCGCTGTTGCTGGACTCCGCGCCCTTTCTGCTCAAGGGCGCGTACTACACGGTAGTCCTCAGCCTCGGCGGGATGTTCTTCGGCTTGCTGCTGGGCTTCGGCCTGGCGTTGATGCGCCTGTCGCGCTTCAAATCAGTGAGCTGGCTGGCGCGCGTGTATGTGTCGTTCTTTCGCGGGACGCCGCTGCTGGTGCAGTTGTTCGTGATCTATTACGGCTTCCCGCAACTGGGAATCGAACTGGATCCGTTACCAGCAGCGCTGATCGGCTTCTCGCTGAACATGGCCGCGTACGCCTGTGAAATTCTGCGCGCCGCGATCGGTTCGATCGAGCGTGGTCAGTGGGAAGCTGCTGCGAGCATCGGCATGACCCGCGCGCAAACCTTGCGTCGGGCCATCCTGCCGCAAGCAATGCGCACGGCGTTGCCGCCGCTGGGCAACAGCTTCATTTCGCTGGTCAAGGACACGGCACTGGCCGCCACCATTCAGGTGCCGGAACTGTTCCGTCAGGCGCAATTGATTACCGCCCGGACTTTTGAAGTCTTCACCATGTATCTTGCCGCCGCGCTGATCTACTGGATTCTGGCCACAGTGCTTTCGCACTTTCAGAACAAGTTGGAAGAGCGGGTCAATCGGCACGACCAGGAGTCCTGACGATGATTGTCGTGGAAAAACTGACCAAGCAATTCAAGGGTCAGGTCGTGCTCAACGGCATCGACCTCGAGGTCAAGGAAGGCGAAGTCGTCGCGATCATCGGCCCCAGCGGTTCGGGGAAAACGACGTTCCTGCGTTGCCTGAATTTTTTTGAACAACCCACCAGCGGCCGGATCAAGGTCGGCGATATCGAGATCGATACCAGCCGCCCGCTGAACCAGCAGCAAAGCCTGGTGCGCAACCTGCGCCAGCACGTTGGCTTCGTGTTTCAGAACTTCAACCTGTTCCCCCATCGCACCGCGCTGGAAAACGTCATCGAAGGCCCGATCGTGGTCAAGAAGATGCCGCGCGATGCCGCCATTGTCCTGGGCAAAAAGCTCATGGCCAAGGTAGGTCTCGCCGGCAAGGAAGATGCTTATCCTCGTCGCCTCTCCGGCGGTCAGCAACAGGGCGTGGCAATTGCCCGGGCACTGGCGATGGAGCCGGAAGTGATCCTGTTCGACGAACCGACTTCGGCTCTCGACCCGGAACTGGTCGGCGAAGTGCTGGCGACCATTCGTGGCCTTGCGGAAGAGAAACGCACCATGGTGATCGTCACCCACGAAATGGGTTTTGCTCGCGATGTGGCCAACCGTGTGGTGTTTTTCGACAAAGGCGTGATCGTTGAACAAGGCGAAGCCAAAGCATTGTTTGCCAACCCGAAAGAAGAACGCACTAAACAGTTTCTCAGCAAGTTCCTGAATCACGCCTGAGTACTTTTATCGCCGCATCGGAAACTTCCACGGATGGAAGTTACCTTCAATAAACACCAGCATTATCCCTCCTGACAAAACATATCCGAAGCGGTACATATATATGTTCTGCAACAGATAATGCCCGCCTGCTACCCGCTCGACCCGGCATGACAGCGCTCGAATAAATCCAAGCAAAAATACGCAAAAAAACCTTTAGTTCCGTGGCTCATTTCGTCTTGGCACTTAGGCATCAGGCCTCAACAGCGTAGGAAGATTCTGATTAATTCGTAATTCACGAATTAACTAACATCGTCTATTGACACCCCATCCCGCAGACTCTTATCTAGTCGACAACCGGCACCACTTAGTTCAACCAACCCGTATTCAACTTGAATAAAAGTTAAAAGTTTTATTGCCAGTTTATTCACGCCTTTTGTTCTTCCAGAAACGGACTTCGCTGCAAGGCTTCAAGGAGAGAAATCGATGACCCGAACTTCGCACACCCCCGAACTGGCAGCGCCGACCGTGGCGCCCGCGCAAAAAACCGGCATCAATCTGGCCGCCGCCGCCCATCTGGTGGTCGAGGTGTCACCCTATCCCGACATGGATAGCGGAGACCTGATCGAGCTGTTCTGGAACAAATGCTATGTCGCCTCCAGGGTGCTGACAGCGGATGACGTCGGCACGGCAATCAGCCTTCGGGTGCCGGAAAGCTTTATCGCCAACGGCACGACGCGCATTCACTACCGGGTGATGCAGGTCGGTCAGGGGCCGGCGTTATCGGCGGCAACGCGCGTGCAGGTCAAACTGGACTGCCCCGGCGGGCAACCTTCAGCGCTGAGCGCGGATGAAAACCAGCAATTGGCACCCGTGACAATCCCCGACGCGATTCGCCGCCAGGGCGTGAATCCAAACCAGATCAAACGCGGCGTACCGCTGACCATCGAGCCCTACCTGAACATGGCCGAGGATGACGCCATTACCTTACGCTGGGGCGATGTACGCATGGACCTGGCACCGATCACCGCCGCGGATATCGGGCTGCCCATTCAAGTCTGGGTACCTCCCTCGGTGATTGTCGAAGCAGGCGAAGATCTGCGGCTGGACGTGACGTACTGCATTCTCGATCGGGTCGGCAACAACTCGCGCTGGGCGCCGCCAAGAACGCTGAAGATCGGTTGTGCAAACCCTTATCTGAAAGTGCCCCTCAGGCCAAAACTCATGGCTGCCGAATCGCGTAAAGATTGATCCTCTTCAGCGGGTAAGGGGCCCCCGGCCCCCTTACCCGAAAATTCTTAACCAACCTGACCACCACCCCTTCTATACATATTCCTAAAAGTTAGTTTATTTAATATTTATACACGCTTAGGGTATATGAACCGGACCACCGGACATTCTTTCGTTCGCCGCACTTTTGCGGCGTTTTTCATGAGATGTGAGGTAGGTAGTATGGTCCGGAACACAATCACCCCAGTGCAGATCGCCAGGGCATTGCGTGCAGCCAAGGAGCGGCACTGATGTCCAGTCTGGCAGACGCAAACGTCCAGTCGGATCTGGACATCGCCCCACTGTTGTTGCCCGCGCAGGTCTTGCGCAACGACGCCCAAGCCATCAAGGCTGCCCATGAACTGGCGCAAGTCGCCCGCGTACAGGCCGCCAAACGCGACCGCCAGCGCAAGCTGCCGTGGTCGGAAATCGAACAGTTTACCCGCAGCGGATTAGGCAGCATCGCCATCCCGCACGAATACGGTGGCCCGCAGGTTTCCTTTGTCACTCTGGCCGAGGTGTTTGCGATCATTTCCGCCGCCGACCCCGCGCTGGGGCAGATCCCGCAGAACCAGTTCGGCATCATCAATCTGGTGCTCGGCAGCGCCACCGAGGAGCAGAAAAAGCAGCTGTTCCAAAGCGTTCTGGAAGGCTGGCGCATCGGCAACGCCGGCCCGGAACGCGGCACCAAAAACACTCTGGAACTGAAAGCGCGAATCACCGCCGACGGCGACGATTACGTGATCAATGGCCAGAAGTTCTATTCCACCGGCGCGCTGTTTGCGCACTGGGTTGCGGTCAAGGCACTCAACGATGACGGCAAGCAAGTACTGGCCTTCGTCCGTCGCGGCACGCCGGGGCTGCGCATCGTTGATGACTGGTCGGGCTTCGGTCAGCGCACCACCGCCAGCGGCACGATTCTGCTGAACAACGTGCGCGTCGAGTCGAGCCTGGTCGTCGACAACTGGAAGATCAACGAGACCCCGAATACCCAAGGCGCGGTGTCGCAGCTGATTCAAGCGGCCATCGACGCCGGCATCGCCCGTGGGGCCATCGACGACGCCATCGAGTTCGTCAAAACCCGTGCACGGCCGTGGATCGACGCCAAGGTTGATCGCGCCAGCGATGACCTCTATGTGATCGCTGACATCGGCAAACTGAAAATCGAACTGCACGCCGCCGAAGCCCTGCTGCGCAAGGCCGGCAAAGTGCTTGATCAAGTACACGCCGCACCGCTCACTGCCGAGTCCGCCGCCCGCGCCTCCATCGCCGTGGCCGAGGCCAAAGTACTGACCACCGAAATTTCTTTGCTCGCCAGCGAAAAGCTGTTCGAACTGGCCGGCAGCCGTGCGACCCTCGCCGAATTCAACCTCGACCGCCACTGGCGCAACGCCCGCGTGCACACGCTGCACGACCCGGTGCGCTGGAAATATCACGCGGTCGGCGCCTATCGCCTCAACGGCACTTTACCGGCTCGCCATTCCTGGATCTGAGACGACCAGACATCTGGAGAAAAACATGACGCTTTCCCATCACGTCGCGGTCATCACCAGCGATGAGCAAGCCCTGATCGTCGCCAGCGACCTGGCCGAAGACTTCAAACGCGACAGCGCCCTGCGCGACCGTGAACGTCGCTTGCCACTGCCGGAACTCGATGTATTTTCCCGCTCCGGTCTATGGGGCATCAGCGTGCCCAAGGAATACGGCGGCGCTTGTGTGTCCAACGTAACTTTGGCCAAAGTCATTGCCCTGATCGCCCAGGCCGACGGCTCGCTCGGGCAGATTCCGCAGAACCATTTTTACGCACTGGAAGTGCTGCGAGTGAACGGCAGCCACGCACAAAAACAACGGCTGTACGCCGAGGTTCTCGCCGGCCAACGCTTCGGCAATGCCTTGGCAGAACTGGGCACCAAAACGGCCCACGACCGCGTCACCAGCCTCAAGCGCGACAGCGACGGCTATCGCATCAACGGCCGCAAGTTCTATGCGACAGGCGCGATTTACGCACAGCGCATTCCTACTTCTGTGGTGGATGAACACGGCGTGCAGCAACTGGCCTTCGTCCCGCGTGACAGCAAAGGCCTGACGGTGATCGACGACTGGAGTGGCTTCGGTCAGCGCACCACCGGCAGCGGTTCCGTAGTGTTCGAAGACGTGTATGTAGCCGCCGAAGACGTTTTGCCGTTTCAAAGCGCTTTCGAACGCCCGACCACTGTCGGCCCGTTGGCGCAGATCCTTCACGCCGCCATCGACACCGGTATTGCTCGCGCCGCTTATGAAGACGCGCTGCATTTTGTGCGCAGCAAAACCCGCCCATGGATCGATTCCGGCAACGACAAAGCCACCGAAGACCCACTGACGCTGAAAAGCTTCGGTCACTTGAGCATTTGCCTGCACGCCACGGAGGCCTTGCTTGAACGTGCGGGCGAGTTCCTCGACGCCGCGCAAGCCGAGACCAACGCAGAAACCGTCGCTGCGGCTTCGATTGCCGTTGCCGAAGCCCGGGCGATCAGCACCGAAACTTCCCTGGCCGCTGGCAGCACGCTGTTCGAACTGGCCGGCAGCCAGGCGACCCTGATCGAACACGGCCTCGACCGCCACTGGCGCAACGCCCGCGTGCACACCCTGCACGACCCGGTGCGCTGGAAGTATCACGCGGTGGGCAACTATTACCTCAACGATGAAAACCCTCCGTTGCGAGGGACGATCTGATGAGCGCCGCGAAAAAGAAGATCCTGCTCAACGCGTTCAACATGAACTGCATCGGCCACATCAACCATGGCCTGTGGACGCATCCGCGCGACACCTCGACGCGCTACAACACCATCGAATACTGGACGGAACTGGCGCAATTGCTGGAGCGCGGGCTGTTCGACGGTTTGTTTATCGCCGACATCGTCGGTGTGTACGACGTCTATCAGAACTCGGTCGACGTGACGCTGAAAGAGTCGATCCAGTTGCCGGTCAACGATCCGTTGTTACTGGTTTCAGCGATGGCTGCCGTGACCAGAAATCTTGGTTTCGGTCTGACCGCGAATCTCACTTATGAGCCGCCGTATCTGTTCGCCCGACGTATGTCGACGCTCGATCATTTGAGTCGTGGTCGCGTCGGCTGGAACATCGTCACCGGTTACCTCGACAGCGCCGCCAAAGCCATGGGCCTCAGCGAACAGGTGGAACATGACCGTCGCTACGATCAGGCCGACGAGTATCTGGAGGTGCTCTACAAACTCTGGGAAGGCAGCTGGGAAAACGGCGCAGTGCTCAACGACCGCGAGCAGCGCATCTACGCGCAGCCGGAGAAAGTGCACAAGGTCGAGCACAAGGGCGAGTTCTATCAGGTCGAGGGTTATCACCTCTGCGAACCGTCGCCACAGCGCACGCCAGTGCTGTTGCAGGCCGGCAGTTCCGAACGCGGTTTGCTCTTCGCCGGACGCCATGCCGAGTGCGTGTTCATCAGCGGTCAGAACAAACCGTCGACCAAAGTTCAGGTCGACAAGGTCCGCGCCAGCGCCGTTGAAGCGGGCCGCAATCCCGAGGACATCAAGGTGTTCATGGGCCTCAACGTGATCGTTGGCGCGACCGAAGAGGCGGCATGGGCCAAACACGCCGAATACCTGAGTTACGCCAGCGCCGAGGCCGGCGTGGCGCATTTTTCCGCGTCGACCGGCATCGATTTTTCTCAGTACGAGATTGACGAACCGATCCAGTACGTGAAGAGCAACGCGATTCAGTCGGCCACCAAAAACCTGCAGAACAACGACTGGACCCGGCGCAAATTGCTCGATCAGCACGCCCTCGGTGGCCGCGACATCACCGTCGTCGGCTCGCCTGAGCAAGTCGCGGATGAGCTGGAATCGTGGATCGCCGAGACTGGCCTCGATGGTTTCAACCTGACGCGGATTGTTACGCCGGAGAGCTATGTCGACTTTATTGAGCTGGTGATTCCGGAGTTGCAGCGGCGCGGGTCGTACAAGACCGCGTACGACAGTGGCAGCTTGCGCGAGAAGCTGTTTCACGGTGCGGCGCAGCTACCTGAGCAACATACGGGTTCCGCATTTCGCCGCTAAAAGCTTCGCGAGCAGGCTCGCTCCCACATTTGGAATGCATTTCCCCTGTGGGTGCGAGCCTGCTCGCGAAGAGGCACGACCAGACACCAAACATTTATGCACTGACTGGAAAAACCATCATGACCCAGAAAATCCTGTCCCACCCAGTCAAAGCACTGGCCCTGGCCCTCGGCCTGTTCAGCTCGGCCATCTTCGCCGCCGACGCCCCGTTGAAAATCGGCACCACCGCCGCCTTCGCCATCCCGCTGGAAGCCGCCGTCGAAGAAGCCTCCAAACAAGGCCTGAAAGTCGAACTGGTGGAGTTCACCGACTGGATCGCGCCGAACGTCAGCCTCGCCGCCGGCGACATCGACGTGAACTACTTCCAGCACATCCCGTTCCTCGAAAACGCCAAAGCCGCGTCGGGTTTTGATCTGGTGCCGTTCGCGCCGGGGATCATCAACAACGTCGGTCTCTATTCGAAAAAATACAAAAGCTTCGATGAGCTGCCAGAAGGCGCCAGCGTCGCCATCGCCAACGATCCGATCAATAGCGGCCGTGGTTTGCAGCTGCTGGCCAAGGCCGGTTTGATCACCCTGAAACCGGGCGTTGGCTACAAGGCCACCGAAGACGATATCGTCGCCAACCCGAAGAAAATCAAAATCCTCCAGGTTGAAGCCGTGCAATTGGTACGCGCCTACGACGACGCCGATCTGGTTCAGGGTTACCCCGCCTACATCCGTTTGGCGAAGACCTTCGATGCAGGTTCGGCACTGCTGTTCGACGGCCTCGACCACAAGGAATACGAGATCCAGTTCGTCATCCAGCCGAAGAGCAAAACCGATCCGCGCCTGATCAAATTCGTCGACATCTACCAGCATTCGCCGGCCGTTCGCGCTGCGCTGGATAAGGCCCACGGCAAGCTGTATCAAGCCGGTTGGGAAAGCTGAGCATGACGGCCGCGATCCAACGGCGACTGGAAATTCCAGAGCCACACAATGCTGAAAAAACCGAACTGCATCCGGAACTGAATCGCGCTCATGTGCGCTTCATCGGCCTGGGCAAAACCTACAACGGCCGGCAAGGCCCGGTCGCGGCGCTGCAGGGCATTGATCTGGCAATTCAGCGCGGTGAAGTGTTCGGCATCATCGGTCGCAGCGGCGCCGGCAAGTCGTCGCTGATTCGCACCATCAATCGTCTGGAACAACCGACGTCGGGGCGCGTGCTGATCGATCAGGTCGACATCGGCGAGTTCGATGAAGACCGTCTCGTGGCGCTGCGCCGACGCATCGGCATGATCTTCCAGCACTTCAATCTGATGTCGGCCAAGACCGTTTGGCAGAACGTCGAACTGCCGCTGAAAGTGGCTGGCGTACCGAAAGAGCAACGCGAGAAAAAGGTACGCGAATTGCTCGAACTGGTCGGCCTGCAAGAAAAACACAAGGCCTATCCGGCGCAGCTTTCCGGTGGCCAGAAACAGCGCGTCGGCATCGCCCGCGCGCTGGTGCACGACCCGGATATTTTGCTCTGCGACGAGGCCACCTCGGCACTCGATCCGGAGACCACCCAGTCGATCCTCGGCCTGCTGCGCGAGATCAACCAACGCCTGGGCCTGACCATCGTGCTGATCACTCACGAGATGGCAGTCATCCGCGAAATCTGCGACCGCGTCGTGGTACTGGAGCATGGCCGCGTCGTCGAACAAGGCCCAGTGTGGGAAGTGTTCGGCAATCCGCAACACGAGGTCAGCCAGACCTTGCTCGCGCCGCTGCAACACGCGCTGCCGGAAGAATTACAAAGCCGTTTGCACCAGCAAGCGCCTTCCCCCGACGCAGCGGTGGTGCTGCGGTTGCAGTTCACCGGCAGTGCCAGCGACGAACCGGATCTGGCGGCACTTTTTACAGCCCTCGGCGGGCGGGTGAAGCTGCTGCAGGGCGGCGTCGAAAGGATTCAGGGGCATGCACTGGGGCAACTGTTATTGGCCGTCAGCGGCACAGCGTTCAGCGCCGAACAATTGCGCGAACGCGCCGCGCCGTGGGCGCAACGAGTGGAGGTGTTGGGTTATGTGGTTTGATCGCTTGCTGCAGGGGTTTATCGACACGTTCCTGATGGTCGGTGTTTCGTCGCTGATCGCGCTGCTGGTGGGGATTCCCATGGCGGTGATTCTGGTCACCAGCGACAAGGGCGGCATCTACGAAGCGCCGGTGTTGAACCGTGCGTTGGGTGCCTTCGTGAACCTGTTCCGATCGATCCCGTTTCTGATTCTGATGGTCGCGCTGATTCCGTTTACCCGGTTGATTGTCGGCACCACCTACGGTGTGTGGGCGGCCGTGGTGCCACTGACGATTGCGGCAACACCGTTCTTTGCGCGGATTGCTGAAGTCAGTCTGCGTGAGGTTGATCATGGTCTGATCGAAGCCGCGCAGGCGATGGGTTGCCGACGTTGGCACATTGTCTGGCATGTGCTGTTGCCGGAGGCGCTTCCGGGGATAGTCGGCGGGTTCACCATTACATTGGTGACGATGATTAACTCGTCGGCAATGGCCGGGGCCATCGGTGCTGGCGGGTTGGGGGATATCGCCTATCGCTACGGCTATCAGCGCTTTGACAGCCAGATCATGTTGACGGTGATTGTCTTGCTGGTGGCGTTGGTGGCGGTGATTCAGTTGGGTGGAGATCGGTTGGCGCGAGGCCTCAACAAGCGCTGAGTTTGTTGTCCTCCTTCCGTTGCGGCCCTGGCCCTACCCTAGCCGCAATACGGATGCAATTCCAACGCTGGCTCACCCTGCGACATGCACATGAATAGAGTTTTTTTTCAAAAAGCGTTGGGTGCTTTCGTGGCTGATAGCACTGTTCAGATCCTGTTGACTCTGAAAAACCAGATCGGTCATGTTTTTCCAACTCACAGCGCTGTGGGATTGCCATTCCACGTATTCGGCAGGCGATTCAAGACCCTTTTCACTTCCGTCAATAACCCGGTTTAAGACTTTCCAGGTGCCCAGTTCCATTGTGTGAAAAACGGGATATAAATTATCAAATGAAGCGAGGTTATTCATTGAAGGCTTAAGATCGAAGCTGTCAACTCCGGTCAGCGTCATGTACTCGCGCGACTGATCCGCCAAATAGAACGCGGCCGCACCGTATGACGTTGCACCTCCGGCGCTAGCGAGATGTTCAGAAAGTTTCAATGCTCCGTAAACAGGCCGCATTTCTCCGCTGAATTTTGGATGATCCACCGATCCATACTCTTTTAATATCTTGGAGGGAGAATGAGCATAGTCGTACATGCCCATTTCAAATCCATCCCTGAATTCAGTACCAAACCCTGGTTCAAATCCCCGCTGCCATAGATTTTCAACAACACTGCCTCTTAATTCATTAACACTCTCGATCGTAAAGTTGATAGTGAGTTTCGCCTTGGCAATAACCTCCACGGCTGCCTTAAGCAATTCTTCTGCAGCGCCCGCGTTGTCTACACGCGCCAGTTTTTTCACTTTTAAGATGGCGTAGCTTTTATCCGTTTCTTTGCGGGCCATTATGTTGGGCAGCAGATGCTGTTTGAAGTGAATTTTTTTAGCGGCCTCAGCTTTGCTTTCACCACTGAAAAATTCACTTAGCCCTCTTACTGTTCCTTGCTCATCAGTAAAGATCACTGGATTGTTGCCTACCATTTCAAATAAATTCAGACCGTCAATTTCCCCCATGGGATCGGCACTGACCCACCGTTGCAACCAAGGTGCATAGTAACGATGACCGTAGTGATAGAGCCCGGTCGCATCCCTCTCCTTGCGCGAATAACGGATAGTTTTGTACTTCGCCAACAACGCACTTTTAGCCGCCCAACACGCTGTGCCACCAAAAGCGTAATAGTGTTCCTGACTCAATATTGCTGCGTCATTGTCCAACTCCAAAGTGCTGGAACCGAGATGATCTCGAAGGCTATAACTCAGTTGATCGCTTTCAGCACCATCGGGCCAGTGCAGCATTCGCACCTGATTACGCCCGGCTTCGACACTGATGACATGCCGCTCTTTACCGGTAGTTTCGCGATGAACTTCAAGACCCGGCAGATAACGCACTTCTGATTTAAGCGTTTGCCCGGATGTCTGGCTGAGGCGTGTTTTACGCAACCGATGGCCGGGTCGGTCGTAAACATAACCTTCGTCGTCATTCGGCTCGTCCTTGCGTTGCACCAGCGTCACTCGTCTCAATTGATTGCGTACATCCCAGCTCATGGCCTGTCCGCGCTGCAATTCCAACTGATTGCCAGCGCGATCAAATCCTTCCGAAATCTGCGGTTCTCCCGGCAGAGAGCCATCGTCGCGCTGGGCCAGACTTCGATTGCTGTAAGCAGAGGTGAACATCGAAAAATCCGGCGCACCGCTGTGATGACGGGTGAGCAGATTGCCCGCCGCGTCGTAATCGAATGTCTGGATGTAGTTGCGCCGCTGATTCGGGTCCAGCGGTGTGGGCAGCAGATCCGGTAGCGCCGGGCCATGGCTCGGCTGGCTGACCTCCCAGCCCTTGGCTTCGACCAGTTGATACTGGCTGTCATAGCGATAGCGGCTGACCGGGTCGATGCGCTGCTGATTGAAGTAAGTCACGACCTGGGTTTTGTCTTCAAGGCTGACGATATTGCCCACCGGGTCGTAGACGAAATTTAAATTTTGCAAAGGAGTTTGCGTACCGACACTGGCGACCAGTCTGAGCAGCCGACCGTCATCACGGCTGTATTGCGCTTGGGTGATAACACCATTACCGGCAGTTTCACGTTCAATCTGTTCGTGCGCGTTGTAACGGATATCACTGACCAGGCATTTGGGTTGTTTGCCTTCACCGGTCGGGCGAAGCCATGTCGCGCAAAGTTCGCCCGCCACGTTGTAGTGACGGGTCTGGACATTGCCCATGGCATCGGTCTGGTGCTGGAGTTCGCCCGTCGGATAGAAAGCGTAACGGGTTATGTAGGATTGCTCCTCGAGAGACTCGTCGCGTAGACCAGGGTCGCTGGGCCAGTCGGGCAGATCGAGATTCGTCAGCAGGCGCCGCGATTCCACCCGCTCGGCACCGGCCAGACCATAGTCGTTGATGAGCCGGGACCCCGCCGGGTCGTCATGACGGACCAGACGACCGCACTGATTGTGCTGGGCAAAGGCATCGCCAGCACCGGCGTAGGTCAATCGCTCAACCACATAAGGCTGTTCGCCACGAGCTTGCTCCGTCACAACAATCGGGCGCTGCAGGTCGTCGTACTCGCGATGACATGCGCTGCCCCGGGCATCCCACGAACAGCACGACGAGCCAGCCTGATCCGGCAGACTCAACTGCCACCCGGCGTCGACGCTGTCCGTCAGCAGCGCCTGACCGTTCAATCCGTACGTGGTGGCCAGGTTCGGCTTCGGCGCTGTTCCCCACAACCGCGGATCCCACGCCGCTATCTGACGTCCCGCCGCATCGAACACTTGTTGGGTAACGCGCGGATCGATGTCGGGCAAGTCTGGATGCCGGCAATAGCCGACGCTGCGGATCATCAGCGAACGTGGATCAATGACCGACAGTGTCGGCGTGGCGGCGTCGTGGTGAACATTCATGGTCTCAAGCGTCCTTTCTCACCTTCGGTGAAGAATGAGCGCTTTGGCGGTGTTCCGATACTGTAAGAACTAACAGGTGCACACTCAAAACAGCTGAATTGAAGGAGCGCCGGTTTAATCTTCAATCAGGCTGTCCAGCCACGAATATTCGCTTTTGTTTTGATGCAGCACTTGCAGAGCTTTTGCCGCACAAATCAGGCTGTCCGCGTTGTTCACCGCTAACTGCGCACGCAACGGCGGATTGGCGTTGAACGCGTCAACCGCCGCCTGAAGTTCCAGATCGTCGCCGATGCCCAGGTAATCACTGACAGCGAACAGGAACGCATCGTGGTCGGCTGAAAACGCGTTCAGATAGTCGACCGTCAAACCGCCACGCATGATTATCTCGGAGACGCCGCGCTCGGGAACGTCGTACACGGCTAGCGAATCCCGGGCCAGCAAACGATCCAGTCGACCGTCCAGATAGAAATAGTCTGCGGCGTTGGGCCCGATGGCCTGGAATCGGTCGATTCTGTTGGTGTGCAACATTTCATGGCCCAACGACAGGCTCAATGTACCGCGCTGCATGTACTTGCGATTGATGAACAGCCTGCCGTGGAAATCGCCTTTGTACATCCAGGCCGCGCAATTGCTGTGCGCATCTACGCCGAGCAATTTCTCGGCGCCCCACACCCCCTGGTATTCCCTGGAAACCGCCAGGCCGCGCGCGACAGAATCGGCGAATCGCTGCGCAACGTCGAGGTGCCCGGTGCCGAAGAAACTTTCGTAAACCGCATCCGCGTCCCGGTATTTCAAACCAATGACGTGGCTGGCATCAGCGAAGATGTTTTCAACCGCTTTCAGTTCCGAACGAATGATCGCCACCTGTTCCGGCGAGAACTGCTTCAAGCCGCGGGCGACCAGCACGCCCTCCTGTGCCGCCGTGTACTCAAACGAGTCATCGTTACCGGTATGAACCCGGTTTTTTTGAGCGTGCGCCCCTCTGACCTCGCCAATGAGCCCATCGTTGTCGATGTCAATCACTTTGCCTGGAACGGTCACCGGTTGAGGCCGTTCGAGTGTCCAGATCTTGCTGTGCGGATCAAGAAACAACAACGGGCCCAATGCCGCCGATTCAGAGACCAGCGATACCCGATACTCACCGGCTGTGCCGGTTTCCCGAACAAAGACGATCTCGCCGGGGGCGATATCGACATAGTTCCGGTTCTTGTACACCCGCAGGCCTTGAGCATTGGCGGCAGGCAGGTTGGCTGGCGCGCTCAAGCTGTAGCGCTCAAGGGCTTTGACCTGCGCAGACTCGGGCCGGGTCCGCGCAGAGTGCAACGGCGTAATCGTAACGGCGAGGAAAGGCGGGGCAGAATGCTCTCCCGCCTCCAGGCTCGTTGGCTGCGCATCAGAGCGGTAAATCTTCACGGGAGTCTCGTCGCCGGATGGCGAACTGGCGGATCTTTTGCGCAGTGGTGTGGCGTCCACCGGATTACGGCTGGTTGGCGAGGCAGCGCCAGGTTTGCGAACAATGCTCATGAACATCCTTTTCCTGAGTGATTCCCCCCGATAAAAAGCAGGGCAGACATCGCGACAGTGGTCTATCGCGCAGGCGTCATTGCATACGGGAACGCGCGACTGTGTGCGGTACATATGTATTGCACGGACGCCGGGGTTTTGTGCTTTCTGGAGAATGAGGATCTAAGGCACGCAGCCTGCGGCCACTCGGCTTCAGAAACGTCGGACTCAGGAGTTCAGGCTGCGATCTTTTCAAGCACGAAAGCGCTTATAGTCTGCCCATCGTCCTTGCCACCACGAACCGACCATGAAACAGACCCCGACCGACCTGGAACAGATCACCGCCACCACCCTTGCCCACTACAACTCAGTGGCCGAAGACTTCCGTGAGGGCACCCGCGATCACGATGTCAGCCAGAACATCGAGGCGTTGTTGCGGCACATCCAGGGCGTAGCGCCGTTGGCGATTCTTGATTTTGGCTGTGGACCGGGACGGGATCTGCAGACGTTTACACGCAGGGGGCACGTCGCGGTCGGTCTCGACGGCTCCCCCGAGTTTGCGCGGATGGCCCGTGAGGACAGTGGCTGTGAAGTGTGGTGCCAGGATTTCCTCAAGCTTGATTTACCGGCCGAACGCTTCGACGGAATTTTCGCCAACGCGGTGCTGTTTCATGTGCCATTGCAGGAATTGCCACGGGTTTTGCAACAGCTGCGCGATACCTTGAAACCGGGCGGTGTGCTGTTCAGCTCTAACCCGCGCGGGGATAATCGTGAGGGCTGGAACGGGCCGCGCTATGGCTCGTATCACGATCTGGAGGCATGGCGCGCATTACTCACCCGCGCCGGATTCGTCGAACTGGAACACTACTTTCGTCCCGCAGGCCTGCCGCGCGAGCAGCAACCGTGGTTGGCCAGCGTCTGGCGCAAAGTCTGAATCAGGGAGTTGCCTGCACCCGGTAGTGGCTGACGCTACCTTCCGGCAGCAGCACGGTGATGCTCTCGCCGGGCAGGGTCCGACCGTCCACTTCACGCGGGGCTGGATCGAAGTTGGCCAGCAGCCGAGTGCCGTCTTCAAATGAAGTCTGCTGCAACTGCCGATCTTCGCTCAGCCATTGAAAACCGGTCAGCGCCTGCGTCGCCAGGCGCTCATGCAGCGGACGGAAGAATGCATCCTGACGAGCCATCAGCGGCAGTCGCTGCGCCAGCGTTGCCGCACTCAGGTGGTACAGCGGCGGCACGTTGTACAGCAATTGCGTCAGTTCGTTTTCCACCCTTGCGTTGCTTGGTTTAAGGCTGTCGAACAACCAGTGATGGGTGGTGATGAGCGAACCGTGGAACACCGCTTGATAAAGCGGCAAACGGCTGGCCGGGTCAAAGTGAATGCGCCGCAACGGTTCCTTTATTGGCACGGATTTGAAGAACAGGGCCGGTTGCTCCGGCGGAAACCATTTGCCGACAAAGTATTGGGAATCCGGGTTTTTACTCATGTCGGCATCGCCCCAACCGATCACCGGTGTCTGCATGCCGTGGGCGAACAGCACGCCTTGAGCCGTTGTCGCATTGCCATCCTCGGAGCCGCTGGGCAATTGCAGCACTTCATTGATCCAGCGCGACGCCGCGACATTGCCTTCGGCGTTCTGTGCCTGTGTCATTGGGGCGTCCGCACGGTAGCTGTCGAACACCATGCCTGTGGCGTAAGCATCGAGAAACCAGCTATTGAAACCGGCGGCAACGCTGACCGCTTTGACCCGTTGCTCCAACAAAGGGCGCACGCAACGCGGGTCGGTGTAATGACCCGACTGCTGAAAGCCGCTTTTCATCGTGCGATTTTCCAGCAAGATGGCGCACTCACGGTAAGCCGTGTCACCCAGCTGCGCGGTGGTCCAGTCCGGGTTCTCATCCCGACTCAGCGCCGTCTCGTAAGAATCATACGGCGCCAGCAGATACCCGGCCTGCACGCCTGCTCGAACCGCCTCGGGATGCCAGAGGCCGCCCTCCCAGCCCTCGCCAAGGCCCAGCCACAAGCGTGACAGCCCGGCGTCTTGCAATTGTTCAATGGTATCCAGCGACAGGGTGCTGCCCCATTGCTCGGGACTGGCTGTCACGGCACCGGCGAATTCGCGGGCCAGTGGGCCACGCAGGGCAGCGTAACCGTTGACCAGTGCTTGCATATCCGGCACCGCGCGGGCTTGCCAGGTTTTGCGCGCCTGAGAGTTCAGCGCCCGATTGAGGCTGCGCAGCAGCACAGCTTGCTGATAACGATCGAGCACCGTTTCGGTGGCCAGCAACTGCAAGCCTTCACGATCCATGCCTTCGCGCAATGCGCCGGCAAGGTGGCTCGGGCCGCGCAACTGGTCAAGCAACGCCGGCCAGTTACGCACATCCTTCTGCCCCAGCAGATCGTTACCCCACAGGTAGACATGACTGGCGCCCAACAGCTTTCGCGACGCCGGTGTTTTCGCAAGCTTGCTGCTCAGGCTTTCGTGACGGCCGGTGTCGATCAGCCATTGCCGGTAGCGTTTGGCACCGGCCAGCGGGTCGGCGTCACCCAAAAACAGGCTGAACGTCAGCGCTGTCGACGGCTTGAGTGAGGTGAATTGGTGGCGCACCGAGAAAGCCAGCGAATCGCCTTCAGCGTTGAACAGCAGTTGATTGTTAAAGGGGTTGGTCAGCAACCAGCTGAGGCTGAATCCCTCATGCTCGACACCCCAGATCGGCAGACTCATATCCTGAGTGGCATTGAGCACCCCTTGACTCACCAGAAACGCCTGCCACACCGGATCGCCACGCGGCACATAATGCCCCTCGGCCAACGGCCAGATCAGGCCCTTGCCCATGGCATTGCCGGGCTGGCGCAAGAACTCAAGTTCAGCCGGGGCGCGTGCGGTGATCGAGAAGGTCAGGTCGTGTAGATCGAGATCAACGCTGAGTGACCAGGCGCCATCGTTCCATTGCCAGTCGACGCGATTGTCGCGTTGCACCAGGTTGCTGACCCTGTGCGCGGCGACACCCGTCGATGCCTGCACAGTCGCGCCGTTGGCCGGGGTGACTCGCACGGCGAGGGTTGCGGGGTCGAGTTGTACGCGCCACAGCGGGTTCACCAAAAGGATGTCGGCCAGCGATGAGGGCGACAGGCACAGGCCGGCCAATAACAGCAGTTGGCGCAGCCAGCAAGTGACAGTCGACATCAGGCGTCCCTCCTCCACATGGAGGAAGGACGGTAACGCAACGCATCACAGTTGTAAGTCAGACCTTTCCCAAAGGTGTAACAAACGCACTCAGTGGGTCGATGACGAAGCGTCCTTCTTCGGCTCGCGAATCTTGTACCAAGCCACATACAGCGCCGGCAGGAACAGCAGCGTCAGCAACGTCGCCACCACAATCCCGCCGATCATCGCGTACGCCATCGGCCCCCAGAACACTTCCCGGGCAATCGGGATCATGCCCATGCTCGCCGCTGCCGCGGTCAACAGGATCGGCCGACGCCGATGCTCCGTCGCCTCCACCACGGCATCCCACGGCGCATAGCCCTTCTTCTCGAACTCATCGATCTGCGTCACCAGAATCACCGAGTTACGGATGATGATGCCGATCAGCGCGAGAATCCCCAGAATCGCCACGAAACCCATCGGCGTACCGGTCGGCACCAGCGCCAGCACCACGCCGATCAGCCCCAGCGGCGCGACACTCGCCACCAGGAACATCTTCTGCACGCTGTGCAACTGGATCATCAGAAAGGTCGCCATCAAAAACAGCATCAACGGCAAGACCTTGGCGATCGGCCCCTGCGCCTTGCCGCTTTCCTCGACCGTACCGCCGGTGGCGACCTTGTAGCCCACTGGCAGTTTGTCAGCGAAGGCATCAATCGACGGCTTGAGGATTTTCACCAGATCGGTCGGCTGGATCTCGTCGCGCACCGAAGCCTTGATGGTAATGGTCGGCAAACGATCGCGACGCCACACCAGCGGCTGTTCCAGCTCGTAACGCACGGTCGCGAACGCCAGCAGAGGAATCGACGTACCGCTCGGCGTGACGATCTGCAGGTTTTGCAGGGTTTCCGGCGTACCGCGCTCCGAATTCACCGCCCGGCCGACCACATTGATCAGGTAGATGTCGTCGTTGACCTGGGTCAGAGGCGCGCCGCTGACGATGCTGTTCATCAGGTTCGCAACGTCTTCGGACGACAACCCGAGCTGGCGCGCCTTGTCCTGAGCGATGTCGATGCGCAGGACTTTGCCCGGCTCGTTCCAGTCGTAAATGATCTCGCCTATGTGCGAGTTCTTGTCCAGTTCGGTGGCGAGGTCGATGGCGTGTTTGCGCACTTGATCGATGTCCTTGCCGCTGACCCGGTACTGGATCGGCCGCCCCACAGGCGGGCCCATTTCCAGCGCCTGGACGTAACTGCCGATGCCGACGAAGTCCTTGTGCAAGCGCTCGCGCAGACGCTGACTCAGTGCCTCCCGGGCCTCGAAGTCTTTGCTGACGATCACCAGTTGTGCGTAGTACGGGTTTTGCAATTGCTGGTCGAGGGGCAGATAGAAACGGATCGCGCCCTGACCGATGTAGGTGCTCCAGCGCACGATGTCGGGGGCGCCCTTGAGTGTCGCTTCGAGCTTATCGACAGCTTTGCGGGTTTCATCGATCGAGGCGTTTTGCGGCAGGTTCAGGTCGACGAGAATTTCCGGACGGTCCGAAGACGGGAAGAACTGGTTCTGCACAAAGCGCATGCAAAACACTGCCAGCACGAACAGCAGTACGGTGATACCAATCGCCCACCAGCGATTGCGCATCGCCCACAACAGACCGCCATTGAACGCACGCCCGATGCGGCCCGGCTCGGCGGCATGGGGTTTCACGTTGGCGCTGAGAATGTGCACGCCGATCACCGGGGCGAAGAACACCGCGACCACCCACGAAACGAGCATCGCCACCGCGATTACCGCGAACAACGTGTAGGTGTATTCACCGGCAGAACTGGCGTTGAGGCCGATGGGCACGAAACCGGCGACGGTCACCAGTGTACCGGTGAGCATCGGGAACGCCGTCGAGGTGTAGGCGAACGTCGCGGCCTCCTCCTTGCTCTCGCCCATTTCCAGGCGCGTGACCATCATCTCTACGGTGATCATCGCGTCGTCCACCAACTGGCCGAGGGCGATGATCAAGCCACCGAGAGAAATCCGCTGCATGGTGATGCCACTGTATTCCATGAACACAAACACCATCGCCAGCACCAGCGGAATCGAGCACGCGACCACCAGGCCGGCGCGCACGCCGAGGCTGATGAAACTGACCACCAGCACGATGATCACCGCCTCGAACAGGGCACTGGTAAAGCCACCGACCGCTTCTTCCACCACCACCGCCTGATCGGACACGGTGTGCACACCCACGCCAACCGGCAAGTCTGCGGTCAGTTCATCGATGCGCTGGTGCAACGCCTTGCCGAACTCCTGAACGTTGCCGCCCTTCTGCATGGCAATCGCCAGACCGATGGCCGGTTTGCCGTCGAAGCGGAATTCCGGGGTAGCCGGATCGGTGTAACCGCGAGTGATGTCGGCGATGTCAGCCAGACGATAAAAACGGTCGTTGAGTTTGAGATTGACCTCGGCCAGATCCTTTTCCGAGGCGAACTGCCCCGAAGTGCGCACGGAAATCCGCTCAGGGCCGGCCTCGATCACACCGGCCGGGGTCACGGCGTTCTGCGATTGCAGGCTCTGCACGACCTGACGCTGATCGATACCCAACGCCGCGAGTTTGCGGGTAGAGAAGTTCAGATAAATCACTTCGTCCTGCTGGCCGATCATTTCGATCTTGCCCAGCCCCGGTACATTGCGGATCTCGGCCCGCGCCTGTTCCACGTAATCGCGTAACTGGCGCATGGTCAGGCCATCGGCGGTGAAGGCATAGACCGAGCCGAACACGTCACCGAACTCGTCGTTGAACCCGGGCCCTTGAATACCTTGGGGGAACTGCCCGCGAATGTCGTCGATCTTCTTGCGCACCTGGTACCAGATTTCCGGAATATCCTTGGCGCTGGTGGTGTCGCGCAGGTACACGTACACCGTCGATTCGCCGGGGCGCGTGTAACTTTTCACGTAGTCGAGGGAGTCGAGTTCTTCGAGTTTTTTCTCGATGCGGTCGGTCACCTGCGCGAGGGTTTCTTCCTGGGTCGCGCCCGGCCATTTGGTCTGGATCACCATGGTCTTGATGGTGAACGACGGGTCTTCTTCGCGGCCCAGATTGAAGTACGAGAACACGCCCATCAGCAACGCGACGAACATCAGGTACCAGACGAATGACTGATGCTTGAGGGCCCATTCGGAGAGGTTGAAAGAGCCTTTCATTGACTGTCCTCGTCAAGTTTTACCGATTGTCCGGGTTTGAGGCTGTTGACGCCGGCGCTGACCACGCGCTCGCCATTCTTCACGCCGCCCGCGAGCACTACGCTGCTGTCGGTGCGGCTGATCACGCTGACGTCGCGAGGGCTGACGGTTTTGCTCTGGGTGTCGATGACCCAGATCCGTGGTTTGCCGTCGACCTCCTGTAAAGCGGTAGCCGGCAATTCGATGCGCGGTTTGATCGCCGAACTGAGGGTCACGCTGATCGCCGTGCCAAGGCGGAAACCGTCCGGTGTCTCGGCCAGCGTCAGGCGTGCGCGACGAGTGCGTGTGGCGCTTTGCGCCTGCGGTTCGATCTCGCGAAGGGTTGCCGTGGTGTTGATGCTCGGGTCGAGTTGCCCGGCCACCAGAAACACCACGTCGGAGGGAATCTGATCGACCAGGGTGTCCGGCAGATCAATCACCGCTTCCTTGATGTCCGGTTGCGCCAGGGTCACGACCTGCTGGCCCGCCGTCACCACTTGCCCGGCTTCGGCGTTCCACGCGGTGACCACGGCCTTATGGTCGGAACGCAGTTCGGTGTAGCCGAGCTGATCCTTGCTTTGATTGACCGCCGCCCGTGCCTGGTCCAGCGAGGCCTGGGTGGTTTTCAAGTCCGTGGTGGCGATGTCCAGTTGTGCCTGCGCCCCGACGCCACGATCGAACAGCGCCTGCTGACGGCGGGCATTGGCCTGGGCATTGATCAGTTGCGCCTGAACCTTGGCCAGGTCGCCCTGGGCCGAACGCAATTGGTTCTGCTGATCAGACGGATCAAGGGTGGCGAGCAGCGTGCCCTTTTGCACTTCGGTTCCGACATCGACGTTGCGGCTGGCGATGCGGCCACCGACGCGGAAACCGGTGTTGCTTTCATAACGCGCCTGGATGCTGCCGGCGAAACGCCCCAGGCTTTCCTCGCTCAGCGCTTGAACCTTGACCGATAACACCGGACGTACCGGCTCCGGAGGTGGCTCGCTTTTCGAGCAGGCCGCCAGCAACACACCCACGGATAACAGCCCCAGACGCTTCATGGCTGTGCTCCCGGTTGCAGATCCTTGTAGGTGTTTTCAGCGATTTCGACTTTCATGCCGGGATGCAACAACTGCCCACCGGCGACGATGACTTTTTCCCCGCCCTTGAGGCCTTCGCTGATGATGACCTTGCCGATCAGGTAGCGGCCGACGGTCACGTTGTGCAACTGCGCTTCACCTTTATCGTCGACCATCCACACCGCCGGATCACTGATGTTTTTGGTCAGCGCCGACCATGGCAATTCGACTGCCGACTTGCCGCTGCTCTTGGCCGTGGCGCTGACCACCGAGCCCAGCTGCATCCCTTGTGGCAAGCTGTCGAGGCTGACTTTGACTTGCACCGTGCCGGACTGCGCCGACACCGCCGGGGTGATTTCACGCACCGTACCGGTGGTTTTGATGGCAGGGTTATCGAGCAGGCTGACGACGATCGAGGGATCCGCAGGACGCTCGGCCAGCAGCGATTCGTAGACGTTGAACACCGCGTCACGGTCGCCGTCGCGGGCCAACGAAAAAATCGGCGCAGTGGCCTGCACGACCTGGCCGACTTCGGCCTGACGCTCGGTGATCACACCCGGTGCATCAGCGATCAGTGCGGTGTAGCTCAACTGGTCCTTCGCATTAGCCAATTGCGCCTGCGCCGCGCTCAAGGCGCTTTGGCTGCTGCGCAACGCCGCTTGGGCGGAATCGTATTCGCTCTGGCTGGTGTAGCCCTTGGGCAGGAGTTTTTGCTGACGCACGAAGGCGGCCGCACTTTGTTTCACCCGGGCTTGTTCCGCGACGACCTGGGCTTGAGCCGAATCGACGTTAGTCTGCAAATCCTTGGGGTCGAGTTTGGCCAACACTTGTTTGGCGGTGACCCGGTCACCGACATCAACCATACGCTGGATGATCTTGCCGCCGACGCGGAACGACAATTCAGTCTGCACGCGCGCCTGCACGTCACCGGTCAATGTCACCGAAGCCGCGTAATCCGTGGGTTTGACTTCCTGTACGAAGACCCTTGGCAAGTATTCCTGCGCAGGTTTCTTGTCGCCGCAAGCGGTCAGCAAGGCCATGGCAATCAAGGCCACCACCACTTTCAATCCGGGACCCGCCATGCAGACTCCTTGGCATTTTTCGAGACTATCGGGACGATACGACTTCAGAGCTTAGAACAGGGTTCCCCGCTTGCACGTTCGTCTTATGAAGAAAAGCTTGGCCCGCCGCTAGCGGTTATCCTGTTGCCTGTCAGCTACACCTGAAAAAGGACGTCCATGCTCAACACTCTGGCAGTGGCCAATTACCGTTCGATCAACAAACTGGTGATCCCGCTCGGCCGCCTGAACCTGATCACCGGCCCCAATGGCAGCGGCAAGTCCAACCTCTATCGGGCCTTGCGCCTGCTGGCGGAAACCGCTCAGGGCGGGGTGGTCAATGCGCTGGCCCGTGAGGGTGGACTGGAGTCGACCTTCTGGGCCGGCCCGGAAACCATCAGCCGGCGTATGCGCAACGGCGAAGTGCCCATTCAGTCGACGGTGCGTCAGGGTGTGAAGCGACTGCGCCTGGGGTTCGCCGGGGAAGACTTCAGTTATTCGATCAGCCTCGGGCTGCCCGACTCTAACGGGCACTTCATGTTGCCCGAACATTCGCGCCCCATTCCCTCGCGCTTCAGCCTTGACCCGCAGATCAAGCGCGAGTGCATCTGGGCCGGCGCGCTTTACCGTCCCGCCAGCCTGCTGGTGGATCGTGACGGCCCGATGATCCGCGCACGCAACGAGCGCCAATGGGATGTGCTGGCGCAACACACGCCGAATTTCGACAGTTTGTTTGATCAGGTTGGCAGCCTGCGCAGCTCGCCGGAAGTGTTTCAGATGCGCGAGTTTATTCGCCGCTGGCGCTTTTATGATCACTTTCGCAGCGATGCCGATGCACCGGTGCGCCAACCGCAATTGGGTACGCGCACGCCGGTGCTGCATCACGATGGGCGTGATCTGGCGGCGGCGTTGCAGACCATCATCGAGATTGGTGACGGCGACGCCATGCGTGCGGCGATTACTGATGCGTTTCCGGGCGCACGGGTGCATATCGAAGCGCAGGCCGGTGGCAGGTTTGCCATCGAGTTTTATCAGGAAGGTTTGTTGCGGCCATTGTCGGCGGCGGAGCTGTCGGACGGGACATTGCGCTATCTGCTGCTGGTCGCAGCGCTGCTGACGCCAAGACCGCCGTCGCTGATGGTGCTGAACGAACCGGAAACCAGTCTGCACCCGGATCTGTTGCCGGCGCTGGCGCGGCTGATCATTCGTGCTTCGGAGCAGTGTCAGGTGTGGGTGGTGTCACATGCGCGGCGGTTGATTTCGGCGTTGCAGGAAGATCCGGAGTGCAATTGCATTGTGCTGGAGAAGACGCTGGGGCAGACCGGGATTGTCGGGCAGGGGGTGCTGGATGAGCCGGCGTGGCATTGGCCGGATTGAGTGATTCAGGCAAAGCCCCTCACCCTAACCCTCTCCCGGGGGGAGAGGGGACTGATTGGGGGATGCTCAAGAGTGACGCCGACCTGAAAATGACTCTGTGAATCCATAATCGACTCTGTTTTTCAGGTCGATGTCTAATTCAGGACACCTCGGTCGGCTCCCTCTCCCTCGGGAGAGGGCTGGGGTGAGGGACTGATTGGGGGATGCTCAAGAGTGACGCCGACCTGAAAATGACTCTGTGAATCCATAATCGACTCTGTTTGTCAGGTCGATGTCTGACGCAAGACACCTCAGTCGGCCCCCTCTCCCTCCGGGAGAGGGCTGGGGTGAGGGACTGATTGGGGGATGCTCAAGAGTGACGCCGACGTGAAAATGCATCTGTGAATCCAAAATCGAAGTGACGCGGACGCGAAATGCGTCTGTGAATCCATAATCGACTCGGTTTGTCAGGTCGGTGTCTGATGCAAGACACCTCGGTCGGCTCCCTCTCCCTCGGGAGAGGGCTGGGGTGAGGGGCAGGCCTCACCACCGACCTGACAGACAATCACCCCTGCCACTTGCCACCCTCGACAATCACGCTCTCAGGCTTGGTGTCATCGCTCAGCTCTTTGCGCACATATTGGTCGTACAGCTTGAGCAGATACTTCTCCTCACCCAGCTTGGTCAGCTCGGTGTTGACCCAGTCGCGCAGCTCGATATTGCCCTTCTTCACCGCCGGTGCAATCGGCGCTTCGGCACCGAGCTTTTCATCGAGCACACGATAACCCGGGTTTTGCTTGGCCCAGCTGAACAGCACCAGATTGTCCTGCGCATAAGCATCGCCACGGCCGTTGGCCAGGGCTTGCAGCGACTCGGAGTTTTTCTCGAACTTCAGCAGTTTCCAGTCCGGGTGATTCTTGGTCAGCCAGATATCGGCGGTGGTGCCGGTGGTGACGATGGTGGTGCGGGTCGCCAGGTCATCAAGGTTTTTCACCGAGCTGCTTTGCGGCACCAGCGCCTGCACCGCAACCTTGAGGTTCGGGTTGGTGAATTCCACCGCTTCCTTGCGCTCCGGGGTTACGGTCATGTTGGCAAGGATCAGATCGACCTTGTCGCTTTGCAGGAATGGAATACGGCTCGCCGGTTCGACGGCGACGAATTCGACCTTGTTTTCATCACCGAGCAGATCCTTGGCGAAACGGCGCCCGATGTCGGTATCGAACCCGACATAGCGCCCGGCTTCATCGACGAAACCGAATGGCGGCTTATCGGTAAACACGCCAACGATCAGCTTGTCGCGGGCCTTGATCTTGTCCAGGTAACCGGCCGGCGCAGCGCTTTCGCTGGCGACTTTCGGCTTCGGCGGTTCTTCGGTCTTGCTGCAACCGGCAAGCAACGCGAGGCTCAGTAGGGGCAGTAAAAAAGCGGCGGTTTTCATAACAGTTCCAGTTCCTTTGTCGGATTCGTTTTTGGCAGTGTTGCAACGAAGGAGAACTTCTCCAGAAACTGCTGCGCGCGTGCGGTTTGCGGGTTCGTAAAGAAAATCTCGGGCGGGTTCTGTTCAAGGATGCGCCCGGCATCCATGAACACGATGCGGTCGGCCACCGCGCGGGCGAAGGCCATTTCATGGGTGACGATCAACAGGGTCATACCCTCGCGGGCCAGGCCCTGAATGACCTGCAAAACTTCCTTGACCATTTCCGGGTCGAGGGCGGCGGTGACTTCGTCGAAGAGCATCACGCGCGGGTTCATGCACAGCGAGCGGACAATAGCGATGCGTTGTTGCTGGCCGCCGGAGAGCTGACGCGGGAAGGCATCGCGCTTGTCCGCCAGGCCAACGCGTTCGAGCAGCGCTTCGGCTTGCTGCTGCGCTTCGCGGCGTTGACGCTTCTGCACCTTGAGCGGGCCGAGCAGCAGATTGTCGAGCACGCTCATGTGCGGAAACAGGTGATAGCTCTGGAAGACCATGCCGATCTGCTGACGGATTTCACGCCAGTCAGTGGACTTGCCGAGCAGCTCACGGCCGAGGAATTTCAGGCTGCCGCTGTGCGCCTCTTCCAGGCCATTGAGGCAACGCAACAAGGTACTTTTGCCGCAACCGCTGGGGCCGAGGATGACGATCACTTCGCCGCTCTGCACCTGCAGATCGATGCCGTTAAGCACCTGCTGCTCGCCATAGAATTTGTTGAAGCCGTGAAACTCGATCAATGCGCTCATGCTTGCGTCCAGCGCCGCTCCAGCACGCGCGAAGCGGCCGACAGCGGGTAGCAGATGAAAAAGAAAAACAGGAACAGCACGCCGTAGATCAGCACCGATTCGTAAGTGCGCTCGATGATCTGCTGGCCGACCTTGATCACGTCAACCACACCGATCAGCACCGCCAGCGAACTGGTTTTGATGATCCGCGTGTAGACGTTGATGGTCGGCGGTGTCATGCGTTTCAGCGCTTGCGGCAGCAGCACGTAGCCATAGAGTTGCGCGGCGTTCAGACCAATCGACAGCCCCGCTTCACGCTGCCCGCGCGGCAACGAATGCAATGCGCCGCGCGCCACTTCGCCGACCTCGCTGGCGCCCCACAGCGACAGCACCAGCACCGCGCACCAGAAGCTCGGAATGCTCAGACCGAAGAAAATCGGCAAGCCGAAGAACAACAGGTACAGCCAGACCAGCACCGGGATCGCCCGGAACAGCTCCAGATACACACGCAAAATCGCGTTAAGCCATGTCACGTTCAACGTGCGCAACACGCCGTAGACCACGCCGCCGACAGTGCTGATGGCGATGCTCAGAAACGAGATCGACAAGGTTTGTCCGGCGCCTTTGGCCAATTGCGGCAACGACACCCAGAGCAACTCAAGACCCGAACTGGCCATGCTGGAGCCTCCTTTCCAGACGGCTGAGCAGCAGCGACAGCGGCAGGAACAACAGCACGCAGATCAGTGTCAGCACGGCAAGCATTTCGTAGGTTTTGTAATAGAGCGCGATGTAGCTCTTGGTGGTGTAGAGGATTTCCGGCACCGCCACCGCCGAGACGACAGTGGTTTCCTTGAGCAGGAAAATGAAATTGGCGAACAGCGACGGCAGGCTGAGAATGCCCGCTTGCGGCAGGATCACGTAGCGCAGCAATTGGCCGTGGGACAGACCGATGGAGCGCCCTGATTCCAGTTGCGCCTGCGGCACCGCATCGATGCCCGCACGCAATACTTCGGTGAGATAGGCGCCACCGAGAAAGGTCATGGTGATAATCGCGGCAGTGAAGCCGGAGACTTTGATCCCCAGCGCCGGCAAGGCGAAGTAAACGAAGAACAACTGGATCAACAGCGGTGTGTTGCGCGCCAGTTCCACATAGAGGCCGACCAGTTTTTGCAGGTATGGCGTGCGGAACACCAGAATCGTCGCGTTGAGCAGCGCCACCAACAGCGAGGTGCCGATGGCGATGAATCCGACCTGCAGCGTCACGCCCACGGCTTTGAGAAACGCCGGCAGGGTGCTGAGGATAAATGCGTAATCAAAAGTCATGAAACGTCCTGGACGCCGCTCGGTAAGCGACGGTGGTGCACTCCATGGACAGCGGGTGGCTGTCCGGCAGACACCGACTTTATAGGTATAAAAACAAGAATTTAAATACCGTTAAAGCATATTGATATCACCCAAAAAACTATCTTGCGGGTTTGCCGGGAAGGAATAAGAAGGCTATTTTTCTTTGCGCTGTAGGACGGATCTTTTTTTCACGAAAGCCCTCCAAGGACGAACAGCTTTTGGCCAGACTCTCTCGGCCAAACCCATAACAAGGAAGAGAACATGGACGTAAAAGTGCCGCAGCGACTGGATCCGCAGGAGATTGTGAAATTGTTGGTGGCGTTGAGGCGGGCGTTGAAGGCTCAGGTGGCCTGAGCTCAAGATCAAAAGCACCCTCACCCCAGCCCTCTCCCAGGGGGAGAGGGAGCCGACCGAGGTGTCTTGCGTCATACATCGACCTGAAAGACCGAGTCGATTATGGATTCGGCAAAAATCTTTCACGTCGGCGTATTGCGTCAATATCCCCCATTCAGTCCCCTCTACCTCTGGGCGGTCCGACGTTTCGGGAGGGTTAGGGTGAGGGCCGCTTTCCGCACGCACACAAAAACGCCGATGCCCATCACTGGCCATCGGCGTTTTCACACCTTGAAGGGGGTGGTTCAAGCGTCAGATCAGAACGCCGGCAGCACCGCGCCGTTGTACTTCTTCTCGATGAACGCTTTGACTTCCGGGCTGGTCAGGGCTTTGGCCAGTTTCTGGATCGCGTCGCTGTTCTTGTTGTCCTCACGGGCCACCAGGAAGTTCACGTACGGCGAGTCAGCGCCTTCAATCACCAGGGCGTCCTTGGTCGGGTTCAGCTTGGCTTCGAGGGCGTAGTTGGTGTTGATCATGTCCAGATCAACTTCCTTCAGAACGCGTGGCAGCAGGGCCGATTCCAGTTCCTTGAACTTGAAGTTGTGCGGGTTCTTGGCGATGTCTTTCGGCGTTGCCAGCGCGTTTTTCGGGTCTTTCAGCTCGATCAGGCCAGCCTTCTGCAGCAGGATCAGTGCGCGGCCGCTGTTGCTGCCTTCGTTCGGGATGGCGATCGTGGCGCCGTCCGGCAGTTCAGCGAGGGTCTTGTACTTGCTCGAGTAACCACCGAACGGTTCAACGTGCACGCCCTGCACGGTCACCAGGTACTTGGATTTGTCGTCTTTGTATTTACCCTGGTTGAAGCTGTTCAGGTACGGCAGGGTCTGGAAGTAGTTGGCGTCCAGACGCCTCTCGCCAACCTGTACGTTCGGCTGAACGTAGTCGGTGAACACTTTGATTTCCAGATCCACGCCTTCTTTGGCCAGGGTCGGTTTGATCAGCTCAAGGATTTCAGCGTGCGGCACCGGGGTCGCAGCAACCACCAGTTTCTCGCCGGCATTGGCCAGGGAAGCAGTCAGAGCAGCCGCCAATGCGGTAAACAACAGAACCTTTTTCATGCAGTGTCCTTATCGAAAATCACGGTCGTCATCGACGACGGCATTAATACGTGTGCCAGTGAAGTGATATCGCTGGCGTGGGTCGGACAATACCGGGATTTTTTATTCCCGGACAATAACGTTTATTCAGCTTCATATTCCATTTTGTTCATGTTGAACGAAACGGTTACAACGCCTCACCTAAACGAATCAGCAAATCTTTCAAGGCCTTACGCTCATCAACGCTGCCGCCGATGTTGATTTGTGCAACCAGCCGTTCGATCTGAAGCTGCGGCCCAGACACCTCGGGCAGGTTCAGGTGCTCTGGGAGAATCTCGTCGCCCGTGCTCACCAGCAACGCAAAATGAATGACGTTTTCCAGCTCACGAGTGTTGCCCGGCCAACTGTGTTGTTCGAGCACGTGTTGCGCGGCTTCGCTGATCAGCGGCACGGGCAGGTCGAGGCGCTGGCTATAGATGCCGAGGAAATATTCGGCCAGCGAAAGAATGTCGCCGATGCGCGCGCGCAAGGCGGGCAATTCCAGTTGCCCTTCGCTCAGGTAGTGATAGAGCCGCTCATGGAATTTGCCGGCGTCCACCGCTTGCGCCAGATCGATGCTGGTCGCTGCAACCAGGCGCACATCCACCGGGCTCGGCTGAGGCGCACCGACACGGGTGACCTCGTGGTTTTCCAGCGCTGCCAGTAGTTTGATCTGGATCGGCAGCGGCAAGTCGCCGATTTCATCCAGGTACAAGGTGCCGCCATTGGCCGAACCGAACCAGCCCGCGCGACTGCTCGCCGAACCGCTGTAGGTGCCGGCGGCATAGCCGAACAGTTCTGCATCGGCGTAGGTCGGGCTGATGGCGCCGCAATTGACAGAGACGAACAGACCACTGCGATCGCTGGCGCGATGGATGTGCCGGGCGAGCAGTTCCTTGCCGGTACCGGTCTCGCCGCGGATCAACACCGAGACCGATCGTGGCGCCAATTGCTCAAGCTCTTCACGCAACTGACGCGAGCGCGGATCGACAAACACCAGCGCCTTGGCGCGAATGCTCAGGGGGCTTTTTTCTGCATCGGGAAAGGTCAGCAACGGCTGGCCGAACGTTTCGAAACTCATGGCAGACTCCCGCCCAAAACCGCCGGGAGACGGGGGCGTTGAAAGAAATAAAATCAGGCGCGACGGCGGGCGTGGTGTTCCATGCGGTTTTGCAGGCGATAGAGATAGGCAAAACCCTGCTCCCAACGCTGATGCCCGGACTTGACGTTGATGTGTCCGGCGCCAGCAAGAATCCCCGCCTCAGCGCCCCAGTTGCGCGCCAGCTCAAGCGCTCGCGGCGCACTGACGGCAGCATCGTTATCGGAGCTGACCACCTGGCTCGGGAACGGCAGCAGATCCGTCGGAATCGGTGAAAAGTTGCGCAGGGCTGGCGCGCAGGCCGGACGTTCGACATCCGCTGGCGCGACCAGCAAGGCACCGCGTACCTGACGCAGGTATTGCAGCGGCGCCGTGGCTGCCCAATGGGCAACGGTGATGCAGCCGAGGCTGTGGGCGATAAGAATGACCGGCGTGCTGTCGGCGGCGATTGCCTCGGCCAGTGCCGCCACCCAGTCTTCACGACGCGGCGTCAGCCAATCGGCCTGCTCGACCCGCGCGCTGTTCGGCAGGCTGTTTTGCCAGTGGCTTTGCCAATGATCTTCTGGCGATCCTGGCCAGCCCGGCACAATCAGGTAGCGGATTGATTCGTTGCGCATGGGGAGCTCTCCTGCGTCGTGTCTGTTCCTGGACGAGTATAGGGAGGGGATTTATATTCGTTAAGGAATAAGAAGCTATTTATTAAGACCTGAATTGAATATGAGATTTATGCATGGCTTGAAATCTTTTCCCCCCTCACCCCAGCCCTCTCCCCCACGGGGGGCGAGGGGGAAAGGGAGCCGATCTCCTGGCCTTTCAAATCCGGAGTTCGACTGGATTTTTCATGTCGGTGTATAGCGGCCAAACAACGCAATCAGTCCCCTCTCCCTCTGGGAGTGTATGTACCGGAGACATGGTGGACAGGTGTTCGGAGACATGGTGGACACATTTTAATAGACACATTGCTCATCGCGAAGGAGATGGCCTGTGTCTTGGG
>Ga0163162_10000201_pt1 | contig 55260 bp, 45 predicted proteins | sample S55metaG_FD_115310 | JGI IMG/M metagenome (GOLD analysis project Ga0163162, IMG submission 115310) | Switchgrass rhizosphere microbial communities from Kellogg Biological Station, Michigan, USA - S5-5 metaG | ecosystem: Host-associated > Plants > Roots > Rhizosphere > Soil | place: USA...
AATTACCAATGCATTGGACCTTTCATTGATGCCGGAAGCATGGGCTCATAAAAACTTGGGCGGCGTAGTGGGTCTGAGATTGATCAGGGAACTCAACGGAGAACCGTCGATCATTATGGAAAAACCTCTGACGGAAAAAAAGATGATCGCGACAACGCGTATGTTCGGCCGCCCCGTTTCGGAATTGACAGAATTGAAAGAAGCCGTTGCTACCTATATATCCAGGGCCGCCGAAAAATTGCGCCGCCAAAAAGGTGCCGCCAAATCGATCACCGTTTTCCTGGTTCCCCGCGAGTCAGAATATTCGGCTGATTTTCGTCATGGATCTTCCATCACCGCAAATATAAATTTACCGTCTGCAAGTTCGCTTACCAATGAATTGATCAAACCGGCACTCCAGCTGGTAGACAATTTGTTTGAAGAAGGCCGCCAATATAAAAAAGCCGGCGTGATGTTAGGCGGACTCGAGCCCGATAAATCGATACAGGGAAATTTGTTTACCGCCGGCGCAGGGAATACACACCGGTTCTTGATGAGTGCGATCGATAACGTCAATTTTAGTATGCGTGATGACCCGGTAAAATTCTGCTCAACCGGCATCGATAAAAACTGGAAGATGCGACAGGAACTGAGGTCGGAAAGGTACAGTACGAGGTGGAGCGAGCTTAGGGAGGTAAGGTGAGGTTGAGGTTAAGGTTAAGGTTAAGGTTAAGGTTAAGGTTGAGGTTGAGAAGTGAAAAGTTGATGAGTTAATTGTCCCATCAGCGTCGCAACAATAAAATTCATTGAACCTATCTTCCAATAAATGGCATGGGATTTCTCACTACGTTGCTTCGCTGCGCTCAGCAACTACGTTCGAAATGACGACCGGTAAATGTGATTCACCTTCTCAACTCTCAACCTTAACCTTAACCTCAACCTCAACCTTATTCTTTCGATTTCCTGGCATTTTCTCAAGAACTTTAAAATATAATCAATCCTCGTCCGTCTACCTCTACAGATGGATGATGTATTGACGATAGAAACGGAAATGAACAGCACATCACGGAAAAATATAACCAGCGTAATTGGGCAGTTTGGAAAGCGCCTGTTGGGCTTTATTCGTCAGCGTGTGAATAATGAAGCCGATGCAGAAGATATTTTACAGGATGTTTGGTACCAATTCACTGCAGCAGGTGAACCAATTGACCAGGTCGGCAGCTGGTTGTTTACCGTGGCGCGAAATAAAATCACAGATAATTATCGCAAAAAAAAACCGGCCCTGCTGGATGATCTTCTTCCGGAAGATGACGAGGAGGGTATGTCAGGATTCAGGGATATTTTATTTGATGACACTAATAATCCAGAAACGGAGCACCTTCGAAATCTTTTCTGGGAAGTTTTGCACGAAGCATTACAAGAACTGCCACCAGAACAGCGCGATGTTTTTGTCAAGAATGAATTGGAAGATGTTCCATTCAAAGAAATTGCTGAACAGACCGGAACTACAATCAATACATTGATCTCCCGCAAACGATATGCAGTATTACACTTGCGAAACAGGCTGAGCGATTTGCGGAATGAATTATTGAATTATTAAAAACAAATTATATGAACAGGAATTTCAGGGCATCCAAATTTTTTAAGATTCTTTTTTTCGCAGTGGTGTTCCTAACAGTTTTCAGTGCGATTGTCATGCTTCTTTGGAATAATATTCTCGCAGGTGTGTTACATGTGAGCACAATTACCTTCTGGCAGGCACTTGGCATTTTTGTATTGTCTAAGATTTTATTCGGCGGTTTTCGTGGAGGCGGCGGTCCTTGGGGAAGACATCGCTGGAAACATGACCTTCGTAATCGTTGGGCAAATATGACTCCTGAAGAAAGGGAAAAATTCAAACAGGAATTGAAAGACCGTTGTCGCGGTCGTTTCGGCCGGGATACACAAAAAGACAGCGGACGTTTTGAAGAACAAAGCGAGCCGGTAAAATAACCATGAAAAATTTCTTAATACCAAAACCATTTTATTTCTATGGAACTTACAACATCAGTACCAACGTTGAATAAACAGGCAGGCTATATTCGGAAGTTTTCTGACTGTCTAAGTATTTCAAAAAATAAAAGTATTACTGAGTGGACAATTGATCAGCTCGATATCAGGCCTTACCAGCACATTCTTGAAATCGGTTATGCATCAGGGTACACATTACAGGAAGTAGCCAGAAAATTGAAGATCGGTTTTCTCGCCGGCATTGATGAATCCGTTGCAAAATACCAACAGGCATATCGCAGGAATAAAAAACTGATTCATGATCAGCTGCTGCAATTACATATCGGAAGTATTCATGAATTGCCATACCCGCATCATTATTTTCATACGATTTATGGCGATATGAATAGTCTGCATGCAAAAGAACCGCAATACGCGTTGCTACAGTTGAGCAATATGTTGAGGCCTGGCGGAAAGTTAGTAATGGTGACCCCAGTTTCGGGCATTGATGCACAACATAGCGGCAGCATTGCAAATAATATGAAACACTTGTATCTCGATGCAGGTTTGCAAAGTGTGCGGATCGAACATCATGATCTTGGAATCGCAGCGTTTGGAATTAAAGGTTTCGCGATCTAGATGTGTAGATTTTGGTTTCACACAAAGGCACAAAGGAAATCAAGAGCGTCCTTTGTGCCTTTGTGTGAAACCAAAATCTACACCAAGAGGTACTCACCTTTAACAAAAACTTTAACAAGCCCTCATAAACGCTGATTAAATTTCCAGCTCGTTCGCCAGTCTCATAGTTGTCAATCAATCTTGATTGAAGTAATTGAATAAAACTAAAATTTACAACTATGAAACGCTTACTCCTTGCGACGCTGATTATTGCCGGATGCTTTATCGCAACTACCGGTAATGCACAAGTGTATGTTCAGGCCAGAGTTAGTTTTGGTCCCCCGTTACCGCGCGTTTATTGCGCACCCCCGCCCCCGCCTGTAGTCGTATACAATGAACCTGTGTATACAGAACCCGTCTACTCAGAATCCGTTCCGGCACCTGTTTATTATGATCGTGGTTGTGAACGCCCGGTTGTTGTCAGGCGAGGTTACGAAAGAGTCCGGTACAACGATTACTACTACAAGAGAAATAACCGCGAATATTATGAACGTGATGAAAGGGGAAATGGCCATGGCCATGGTGGATGGAAACATCAGCGCCAGTGGTAATCACGGATTGTATCGCGGATTGTGCGGATTTCGAATCGCGGATTGCGCGGATTTGAGCGGATTTCACGGATTATAGATGCACCGTTTTTCATTAAAAATTGAATTACAAATATTCCGTGTTCATTCAATAAGGAATGCCCGATATTCAATATTTAAACTACTCGATTATGATCTCTAATCCGCGAAATCCGCGATTCGAAACCCGTTTTAATCCGTCATCCGTGATCAATCGTCAACTTTGGGATTTGCCTTTACAAATGCTGCACGTCTCGGAGCAGGAACGATTGCCTGCATGCCTTTAATTCCTTTCCACAGCACCTCGTTAAATAGGTCTTCTTCAATTCGGTCTTCACCTCGAAAATCAAAACTGGCGGATTTTTTTGACAACTCGTTTGTTTGAGTATTCTTATCATTCAAATCGATATTTGCAGGAAGATATTCAAACGCCGTCATATTTGGTGCATTCGAAAATGATCTCCACATCGGCGTGGCTGCAGCATCATATTGACTCATTGGCGGAATACCTAAGATCAATTCGATCGTCCTCAACATCGATGTAGTTGAATACATCGTGTGATCAACCTGGTGTCGCTTAACATAACCCCCGGCAATATACGCAGTTGTCCGATGTGCATCTACGTGATCAGCTCCATTTTGTGCATCATCTTCCAAAATAAATACAACGCTTTCCTTCCACACCGAACTTTTACTCAGGTATGAAATGAATTGACCAACCGCGAGATCGTTATCCGCTACATGCGCAAACGGTGTTGGCCTGTCTTTGCTCAATCCTTCGGTATGATCATTTCCAAATTTCAGCGTGTTTAAATGCGGCAGTGCATTGATTGCAACCAAAGAATCAAAATCTCTTTTCCATTGATTGAACCGTGTAGTATCACGCACACCAAGATCCCATCCCGTGTAGTATTTACAAAAATGATCTTTTAAAACAGGAATATTTGGCTTCGCTTCATCGGCAAATTCACCATAGGTTCGATAACTGACTTTCGCACGTTTGCAATGATCCCAGATATATCCCTTGTTATTCGCAATCGCTCTCGTTCCCTCGCCATCATAATTTCCGCCACGACCTCCGTAACTAGTCGGCCAGGTCTTTTCCATAAAATCAGTGGCATATGCACCCATGCTCCAGTTATGTCCGTCTGCACTCACTTCTGCATCGCAATAAAAATTATCGAGCAATACAAACTCTTTTGCAATCGCGTGTAGATTGGGTGTTACGTGTTCGCCAAACAACAAAAGACTAGTGTCTCCATTCGCACCGGGTACATCACTCAGCACTTGGTCAAACGTGCGGTTTTCTTTGATGATATAAAACACATATTTGATCGGTGATGTGTCACCCACTTTTTTCGGAACCGGGTTCCCTGTCTCGCCTTCGGCTTCCAATTCTTTCGTCTTGTTGTAAGGTGTATTTTGGTAAACTAATTGCGAATAGGTCGACAATAATTTTTCATCAGGCTCTTCGAAAATACTCAACGTTCCTTTAAAGAGTCCGCCGATATACTGCACCTCTTTCGGCTTTGACGTATCTCCCTCCTGGTATAATGTTTTTTGACGGCCGGACACGGGGCTCGGTCCGTATGGATTTGCCATCGAAGAAAATCCTTTGCCATTTGCGGTGAAAACTTTTTTTCCGACTACTTTTACCGCAGTTGGATACCATCCAACGGGTATAAATCCTTTCGACTGGCTCGCGCCGGGTTTGGTTACGTCAAAAACAGCGAGACAATTATTATCAGCATTCGCAACGTATAATGTCTTTTCGTTTTCAGTTAATGCAAGCGCATTTGTTGTGGACCCATTCGGCGCTTGCGGATACAACGCCGCATTCAATGTTTCGATGACTTTCTTTTTTTGCAGGTCGATCACGTCAACGGAGTTATCATTTGCATTGGCGACAAAAAGATAGCGGTTGTCTTTTGTCAGACATACATCATTTGGATTGTCACCCACTTTAATTTCATCCGTGATCGTTCGCTGTTCGGTATCAAAAATTAAAACCTTATCACAGCCCCAGCATGTGATATACAATTGCTTTTTATTCTTTGAAAGAACGCATGTGTACCCTTCTCCAGCGAGTGCAACTTGTTGAACAATCGATTTTGTTTTGAGATCGATGATGTATAAAGAATTATTTTCTTTGGTGACAACGTACAGCAATTGCCTCTTATCGTCAATATCTAACCCGGTGGGAGAAATTGCTTCCGGCCAAGGTTTTCCGATGATGATCTTGTCGGATAAATTCAATTTATTATTCTTAATCGTATACTTCAAAATCCAATTATCATTTCCTCCTGAAGCATATAGAAATTTTTCATCTGCGCTGAACTTCAATCCGAGCCAGGATTTTGGCATGATCACGCTATCGAGTAGTTTCTCACCTGTTGGGTCGATAAGATACAACGCCTGAGTACTTTGACCGTTACAAGTAACCGCAATGAATTTTTTTGAAGATGATACCGCGATGTTAAGTGGAAGATCGCCTACAGGCAAACTTCTGCCAACCGGCGTCAATGACCATCCATTGGGCAACATGATTCTTCTTTGCACAAGCGGTTTCATCGATCCATCCGTTTGTGAAAAAGCATAACTTGAAATGATAACGAATAGTAAATGTAGAAAGTTCTTTCCCATGCCTCGTAGTTTCGAATAAAAAAATGATTTGACAACTCGATACAAAAACATTCAATCAAATAATTTCTCTGCCTCAATCACTGACTCTGCGCGACCAACATCAATCAACTTCGATCCACTGTGATCGAAACTTTTTATGGATGATGTTTTACAAAGGTCGAGATATACATCCACCATAGAAAATTTTCCTTCCCGCTTTACCAGGGAAAATATTTTCGGTGAAATAATATGAATACCACTGAAAGCTTTTGGATACAGCGATGACCGTTGCTTTGATATTTTTCTTTCTCCTGTTTTGGAATTCTCCCATCCACATAGCTCGTCTTCATCATCAAAAAGAAAATACCTGGACGATGTTCTATCAGTCGTTGCGAGCGTCGCCAGCGGAGCATTATTTTCGTGAAACGATTTCATCCGGTTGATGTCAAGGTTCGTAAGGATATCAGCGTTCATTACAAAAAACGGATTGCTATCAAAAAACCATGAAGCCTTTTTTAGTCCGCCTCCCGTTTCGAGTACTTCGTCTGATTCATCACTGATGCGGACGTTACTTCCCCAGCCTTTGTGTATTTCAATCGCGTCGACAATCTGCCCGGCAAAGTGATGAACGTTTACCACAACCTCTCTAATTCCAAAATGCTGGAGATACTCTATATTTCTTTGAAGCAAACTTTTTCCGTTCACAATTGCGAGCGCCTTGGGATGATGGTCAGTCCAGGGTTTGAATCTCGTTCCTAAACCTGCTGCAAAGATCATCCCTTTCATGGTTGAGAGAATTAAGTTTTGATTATTTTGTCGTCGCCCGCAACTATAACACGATATTCTGCAGCAACTCACTCTTCTCCGGATAATCCGTATTAAAATGAAGACCGCGACTTTCATGCCGGAATTGAGCGCCCTTTACGATCAAATAGCCGACGGTAATCAGGTTACGTACTTCGCATAGTTGTGGAGAAACCGCTGTTGTTTTATACAAATTCTCTATTTCTTCGTGGAGTAAGTCGAGCCTTTTCATTGCGCGTTCCAAACGCACATTCGTTCTCACGATACCGACATAGTCGCTCATCAGTAGCTGCAATTCTTTTGCGCTTTGCGTAATCAATATCATTTCACGCGGCTCTGTCGTTCCTTTTGCGTTCCAGTCCGGGATGGAAGTTTTCAACTCGCAACCATCAATGGAGCGCACGCTATCCAGGTAACAACGGTGGCCGAATACGAGTGCTTCGAGCAACGAATTACTCGCAAGTCGATTGGCACCATGCAAACCGGTTGATGCACATTCGCCACACGCATATAAATATTTGATCGACGTTTTTCCCCACTCATCTGTTTTAATTCCGCCGCAACTATAATGCGCGGCCGGAGCAACAGGTATCATATGTTTTGCGATATCGATTCCAATCGATTTGCACTTTTCAAAGATGTTTGGAAAATGGTCTACAAATTCTTTCATATCCATATGCCGGCAATCCAGGTAAACGTGTTCCGTACCGGCCTTCTTCATTTCGTTATCGATTGCTCGTGCAACGATATCGCGCGGCGCAAGGTCTTTTCGTGAATCATATTTTTCCATAAAAGCGTCACCCTGCTTGTTGCGAAGAATTCCACCGTCACCACGAACCGCTTCAGTAATGAGAAAGGATGGACTTACGCCCGGCTCATATAGTGCGGTCGGATGAAATTGTATGAACTCCATGTTTTCGATTCTGCCTTTCGCACGGTAAACCATGGCGACGCCATCGCCCGTTGCAATTTTCGGATTCGTTGTCGTGCGATACACTTGTCCATTACCGCCAGTTGCAAAGACAGTTACTTTCGAAAGGATTTTTACAATCTTATTCACATGCAGATCCAACGCATAAATTCCGTAGCATTCGATATCGGGAGTTGATTTCGTAACGAGAATACCGAGATGATGTTGCGTAATAATATCGACAACAAAGCAATGTTTAACGAGCTCTATATTTTTTTGTTTGGACAACGTCTCCAGCAGCGCCCTTTCCATTTCTCTTCCTGTAATGTCCTTATGATGAAGTATGCGAAATTCAGAGTGCCCACCTTCCTTTCCTAATTTATATTCTCCATCAGGATCCTTGTCAAAGCGTGCGCCCCAATCAATCATTTCCTGAATTCGTTCCGGCCCTTCTTTCACAACAATCTCCACGATTTTTGGATTGCATAAACCATCTCCTGCAATTAATGTATCTTCTATATGTTTTTCGTAACTGTCGTGTTCAAGATCGGTCACACCGGCAATTCCGCCTTGTGCATACTTTGTATTGGTTTCATCCGCCTGTGTTTTTGTTATAACCAACACTTTTTTATCTGGACAAGCAATAGCTACTTTCAATGCATAACTCAAGCCTGCGATTCCGGAACCAACAACAAGAAAATCTGTTTGCTGAATCATAAATGCACCAATTAATACGCAATGGTATACTCAAACTTTTCCGGATGTTCAAATACTTCAATGAGATTGTATTTGATCGTGACAGTTTTTTTATCATCCGATAATTTCGCTAAGGCGTTGTCGATTTTCTTTACAGGTCTTGGCAAATTTATCGTCAATGTATATGGCACTTCAATGCCCATGTTTGTCGCCTGTTTCATTTGTGCAAACTCCGGAGTTTCCTGTAATGACTTCCATTTCTCGCCATTTACTTTGCGCGAAATCATACCATCTTTACTTTGGAAATCATAGATGGAATTGAACTGATTCATATCCGGCATGTTGTTGTTTCCACCAACAGCACCAGAATCGGATTTGCCGGATGCCAACCCTTTGAAAAGGTTAGCTGTTCCAAGCGATCCGTCATTCATTGATGTATATAATTGCTGAAGATTGTTCAAACTGCTGAATGGGAAATGCATATCGGCCTTGAATATCTTTTCATCCATATTAAGTTTCATATGGATCTTACCATCACGCACAAGCGCTTTTTTTTCTGGCGTGATATTTTTTGCAGTATCGACCACATCCTTCATGAGCACGGTCGTATCCAATGCTCTTTTAGGCAATTGTTTGTCCATTTCTTCCTTACCGATATATGTCTGGATCATTTCGAGCAACTGGCTCATATTTGTGTTTACTGTAAGCTGACCACTACCGTTACTTTTGATATCAATCTGCTCATCAATTTCGAAACATCCTGCCAGTGTGAATGTAAACAACAGAGGCAGCAAGAATTTTTTCCACTTCATTTGCTAGAATTTGTTGGCAAGGTACATTTTTTAGTCCCAACTCAACTGATAACGAACTGTAAAACTTTTCGAATGGCCGGGCTCAAGCATCAGCAATCCCATTCGATTATTGAAGCTGTCAGGCGCACTACTCAGGTTTTCGATCGCAATACTCTTGCGATGTGGTGGAGTATAAATTTGCAGGTACGGATAATTGTTATCGGGGAAGAAACTAAGTTTTAAATTGTTCTGTGGGTTGAAGAGTTCGCACGCCGCGTTATTATTCGATTTGTTTAAAAGAAAACAATTATCAAAGAAATTTGAACCGACCGGTGTCGGAATTCTAAAGAAATTATAGTTTAACAATTTTCCGGTCGGAATCAACTTGTCATCAAATTCAACCATCGACTGCGCGTCAAATGATAATCGCCAATCATCCACATTCCCGCCGAGCTGAAAATATGGGTGCCAGCCATCGGCTATCGGAATGGTTTTATTTGTCCGGTTAGTAATGACAGTATCCAGTTCGAGTACGTTGTTTTCTGTCAACTTGTATTCTGCGCGGCATGTATACCGGTGAGGGTATCCCGCATCATCATTTACATAATCATACTGCATCGCCACGGCAGCTTTTTCTTTGTCCGCAATCTCGTGTGTAATCGTGAATGGTTTGTTGAACAGAAGGCCGTGGATGGCGGATCCGTCAAAAAATTTATTTGTGATCTCCCATTCCTTGTTTTCAAAGACATACTTACCATTGGGGATTCTACAGACAAACGGAGAGAGCTTCGCGCTTTTATAGGATGTTGCCATTTCCATTTTCGCTTGTGCAACATCGTTATAATTGTCGATCACGTTGAACCTGGACCCGTTTAATTGCACAGCAAATTCGTGCAGGGCGGCTCCGACTGACGGGATCACTGTGACCGTTGTCCCAGACTTTTCATCTTTGAGCTGTACGAGCTCAACGCCTTTTTTCTGAATCTTATCAAATGAAAATCGCATAGCAGGTAAAGTTAAGCAATTAAGAAAATCATTATTTTTCCGGTATGGAAAAAAATATCCGTCAACAGTTTCGGGATTACTTTGGAAAGGAAGCATCTGTCGCATCGGCAGCGCCGGGCCGTGTCAATCTCATCGGCGAACATACGGATTATAACGAAGGTTTTGTGTTACCAGGCGCAATCGACAAACGTATCTACGTCGCGATTTCGCAAAACAATGAGCGGAAAATAAATATGTATGCCAGCCAATATCAAAATAAATTTTCTGTCGACGTCGATGACATCCATCCTGTAGAAAGCTGGCCCACATATCTTTTAGGAATGTTTTATTTTTTGCAAAAACATAATTCCGAAATCGGCGGGTTGGATATTTTGATCGATGGTGACGTGCCCGTTGGAGCCGGTATGAGTTCATCTGCTGCTATCTGTTCCGCATTTGGTTTTGGACTGAATGAATTATTCAATTGGAAGAATAGCAGGATGGACTTAGCACTCACCGGACAAAAAACCGAGCACGAATTCGCAGGGGTGAAGTGTGGCATCATGGATCAATTTGCCAGTTTGCATGGGAAATCGGGACATGTTGTGAAGCTCGACTGTCGAAGCCTCGATTATGAATATATTCCTTTCAATTTTCCATCGTATAAAATTGTATTGGTAAATACACTCGTCAGTCATTCATTGGCCGGCTCCGAATATAACACAAGGAGACGCCAATGTGAAGAAGGTGTATCTATTTTGCAAAAACATTTTCCGGGAGTTCATTCGCTTCGCGATATCAACAGTGAACAATTGGAACTTCATAAATCAGCACTGAGCGAAATCGTATATAAGAGATGCCATTTTGTTATACATGAAAATTTGCGTCTCTTGCATGGATGTCAATTTTTGAGCGATGGAGATATTGTTTCATTTGGACAATTAATGTATCAGTCCCATGAAGGATTAAGTACCGAATATGAAGTGAGTTGTAACGAGTCGGATTTCCTGGTAAATATGGCGCGATCATTTCAGGGAGTCGTTGGCGCCAGGCAAATGGGAGGCGGATTTGGCGGATGCACTATCAATATTATCCGGAATGAACAGGTAGAAAATTTCAGTGGTTTTATTCGTGAAGCATATGAAAAGGAAGTTGGAAAGACGCCCGAGATTTACACCATGCAGATTGAAGATGGTGCGAGGTTGATTTGACAAGGCAAGTTTGGTTTCACACAAAGGCACAAAGTACATGACGCAACTCTTTGTGGTACTTTGTGCCTTTGTGTGAAACCGAAACTCCCGTCCTCAGAACAATTCCCCCAAATTCACAAAAAATCCTCTCGAATTTCCCAATCCAAATCCATAATCAATCCCAATATTTGTATTGGAGTTTTTATTTGCTTTAATGCGAATTCCGAGCCCATATCCGGGCCAGATTTTATCAATATTATTTTGCGGATAGTTTGAAAAACTTTGCGCATTTACAAAAACTACGCCTCCAAACAATCCATTATTTGTAATCGCAAACCTGTATTCCGCTTCGGCATACAACATATTTTTTCCGCGAAATCTTCCCTGGATATATCCTCTTCCTGTATTGTTATATGCATCCCATGCAGTGGCAGGCAAATCAAGATAAGGTGGGTTCCCGGAAGGTGTGAGCCATGCATATTCCCAGAAAGCAAGTATGTTTCTGCTGCCTTTTGGAAATTTTATGTATTCCCTGACGTCAATCGTGAGTGATTGCCAGTTTGAGTTGCTTCCTAAAAAAGTATAATTCGGATGATAGATCACATTTGCGTATAGGCCTCCCTGTGGGTTTATGGAATTCTTTCTGTTGTCGTATAAAAGGGTCACAACTGGTCCGGAAGACATAGACGTCGTTGGCAATCCATATTGTTTTGGATGTGATAGCGCGCTGTCAGGCCCCAGTTCTTTGATGTTCCAATGGTAATCGAGCCAGTATCCCGCCCCTGCATAAAAATTTTTTACGATGTTTCTCAACAGTGACTGATGGATACGCACATGCGAATAATCGATCAGATCTGCATCATCCAATGAAGTGTGTCCACCAAGCCCGTAAGTATACTGGGGATATTTATAATATCTCCAATCCGCAACAATATTATACTTGTTATCCCTTGTCCAGATATTAACCAGTAGGGGTAACGTCAACTGGTTATATTGTGTATACACAATTGGAGATGCTATACTCGAAACATTCGTCTTGGCCGAATCAGTAGTATAAAAACCCACATTCATCGCAAGGATTCCTGCCCAGCCGGTTGACAACGTGTAACCAACGGCAGGGATAATTGTGAAATGATATTTTGCCGCTTTCCTCGCCGAGCCATCGGGATCATTTTTATCCTTTTTCATGATCGATTTGACAATATCAATCAGGTCTTTTTGATTATCGACAAGAGCAGGTTTTTTTGTATCAGTATATGTATTTTCTTTTTCTATTTCGCGATGTGTTGAGGTATCGGATTGAGCACATAATGGATCAAAATATAATGAAGTTGAAAGAAAAGATGATATGATCAGAATGACTTTGTACAATCCTTGTGAAAATTTCAATGATGATACGTTGATTCCCGAAAACGAGTATTGCTAAATGCAGACTTAACAAATCATTAAAGCGAGCTTAACGCCGAACGCGCTGACGATTTCGTTCAGCGTGTAGCGTTAGGCATTCAATTTAGCGTTTAGCAAGCATCAAGGTGTTCTTCAAAAGCGGAGGCAACTACGGTTCAATCCATTCATTATTTTCTTTCAGCAGATTGATCAGTTCATCAACTGCAATATCACTGTTCACACCGCGTTTGACTACCTCTTTACCTTTGTACAAAGTAATTTTTCCCGGACCACTGCCTACATAACCAAAATCCGCGTCTGCCATTTCACCCGGACCATTAACAATACAACCCATGATTGCAATTTTGATGCCCTTGAGGTGGTTTGTGACCGAACGGATCTTAGCAGTGGTTTCCTGTAGATCAAACAGGGTTCTGCCGCAGGAAGGACAAGAAATATATTCTGTTTTGGAAATTCTTGTCCGGGCCGCCTGCAAGATGGAGAAAGAAGTATTATTGAGAAATTGATGATTGTTTTTTGTCGGTAAGTACGTTCTGCCGGTCACTTTTACGTTTACCATTTTCCTTGGATCATTGATCAGCCAAATACCATCGCCCATTCCATCGATCAACAAACCTCCACTCTCAAGAGAGAAATGGATCAGTTGTTCGTCAATCGTCTGATCGTTACTTTCAACGGCAAGAATAACCGGGGATTGAATATTACGACTTATCAACTCGGAAATAAATCCCCTCACCGCTAACATTGGCACTTTAGCTGATGAAAGAATACACAAAACAATTTTGGAAGAACGATTTACATCTTCGAGTCGACTCAAAAGATCCTGCGCGTTCGCTTCCGCCGTGTCGACACTTACGAAATTTACATCAGACACTGCAGATGTTTGATTTTGTAAAAACTCCCCGGCGGTCAACAAAGGGAAATATTTTTCTTTGTCAGGTGCATTGACCCATGTTTGATAATCACAAATCACTTTCAATGTACCAGGTAACGGAAAATCGATTACTTTCTTCGCAGTGTAAACGTAATCTGCAGCGGCATCACCGATGTTCCATTTGTCAGTAGATTCATTATATGCATATCCAATGGATTGCAGATCATCCCGACTGATTGCATTCGACAACATAAAATCGGCGACCACTACAGGAACATGCTTGCCACCAATATTCGAAATAGAAAAAGTTTTTCTTCTTTGATATTCGAAGGGTGAATAAGCAAGTTTTTCTGTTTGATATACCGGTTGTACCACTCTTTCGGGCGGCGCCGTGTATCTTTTCAAAATATCTTTACAAACCGGAAGTTCAAATTCCGGGTCTTCGGTTAATGATACCCGTATAGTATCTCCAATCCCATCTTCAAGCAGCGTCCCGATACCAATCGCCGATTTAATTCTGCCGTCTTCTCCGTCACCTGCTTCGGTCACGCCGAGATGCAATGGATAACATTCCTTAAATTCTTCGCCCATTTTTTTCACAAGTAATCGATAAGCCTGTACCATTACCAGCGGATTACTCGCTTTCATGCTGAGCACTATATTGTGATAACTTTCATCACGTGCAATACGAAGGAATTCCATGGCACTTTCAACCATGCCAATTGGCGTATCACCATAGCGGCTCATGATGCGATCGCTTAGTGAACCATGATTCGTTCCAATGCGCATCGCGGTTCCGTATTCTTTGCAAATTTTTATGAGTGGAGTAAATCGTTCTCTGATGCGATCAATTTCTTCGTGGTATTCAGCATCAGAATATTCAATGATTTCGAATTTTTTTTTGTCAATGTAGTTTCCGGGATTGATCCTGACCTTCTCGACAATCCTTGCTGCAATTTCAGCAGCATTTGGTGTGAAGTGTATATCGGCGACTAACGGTGTCTGATATCCTCTTTTGCGCAATTCATTTTTTATGTTGAGAAGATTCTCCGCTTCGTTTTTGCTTGGCGCCGTGATACGGACCAACTCTGCGCCCGCTTCAATACAACGGATAGATTGCTCTACCGTTGCAATTGTATTCATCGTATCAGTCGTCGTCATCGTTTGAATTCTGATAGGATGAAAATTCCCCATCAGAAGATCCCCGATTTTTACTTCGACGGTTTTGAGGCGGGTATATGGTGGGTTCATGCTTGCCATCGATGCAAAAATAAGTTGATTAGTTGATAGGTTGACTTGTAGATAATTCGATTGGTCTATAGGCGGGATAAGTCGGTGAGTTGAAAGGTGAAAGCCCTTGTCAAATATGGGTGTTGCAGAGGAACAGCACGCCATCACAATTTGTAAGATTCTTGGTACCAACCCCACCTCTCATCTCACCTACCAATCCTTGTCAGGTTGCGAAGTTGACTTCTGCTTATTCTGATTCATCTTATCCTGGACATCTTTTTCCTTTTGTGTTAACGCTTTCAACAACTGATCGACCTGTTGCTTGCTCAATCTGCTCTGTTGTGGTTTCGGCTTTTCCTTTTCTTCTTGCTTTTTCTGATCCTGTTTTTGCTCTTTTTGTTTTTGTTTTTCCCGGTTCTTTTTTTCGAGCAGGGCCTTCTGTAAATTTTCACGCGTCTCGATATCGTCGGGATTTAACTTCAACGAATTCTTCCATGCATCGATGCTTTCCTCCAGCTTTTGCTGCTTGATTAGTGCGACACCTTTATTATACAATTCTTTTTGTTGCATAGTCTTGTCCTGCGTACGCTCCAGGCCATTATCATATGATTTAACCGCGTCATCAAAATTGTTTCTCCTGAATTGTGTGTTGCCCAGATTGTAATGCGCATTGGGATTATCCGGCGATTTACCAAGTGCCTTCTGATAATCGGTAAGCGACTGATCAAACTTTTTTTGTTTGTAATTTCGATTGCCCTGGCGGATAAGCGCATTCGCGCTTTGCGCAGCGGAAGACAATGAAATAATCATCAAACCAATTACAAAATATATCGATACTTTTTTTTTCAAACCAATTTCATTTTTCGTTCGGGTAAGAAAAATTCAACGATCAGCAACAAGAACGCCGCCGCAAGGAACCACTGAAAATAATTTTTATAATTAATGTAATCCCTATCAATCAGTGCCTTCTTCTCTATTCCATTCAATCGCTGCGACAATGTAATTACCGCCGCATCCATATTATCAAGCCTGATGTAAATTCCATTAGTAGCATCAGCGATCTGGCTCAACTCCGTTTCATTCAATTTCGATATCACCGTTTGACCATTCTCATCTTTTTTTGTTTCATGTGAGACCGGGTCGATGATAGGTGAGCCGTCGGGAGATCCGATACCAATCGTATTAATCATAACGCCATCATCTGCCAATTGTTTTGCGATGGTCATCGCATCCGGATCATGGTCTTCCCCGTCAGAGATCAACACAACTGCTTTGTATTTATGTTCCTTGCTGTTGAAAGCGTTATCGGCCATCTTCAATGCTTCTGCAATGACTGTTCCCTGTGTTGGCACAGCATCCGGACTCGCATTTTGAATATACATCCTGGAGGCGTTTTCGTCAGTCGTCAATGGCATTTGCATATACGCATGTCCGGCAAATAAGATCAACCCCACTCTGTCATTTTCGAGTTTGTCCAACAACCGCATGAGCAATTGCTTTGCTTTTTCTAACCTGCTGGGTTGAACGTCCTGCGCCAGCATACTCTTGCTAACATCGAGAACAAGCATTACATCCACACCTGCCAGGTTCACATTCTCAGGTTCGCCTTTTTTTTGCAAATTCGACAATCCCAGTATAATTGCTGTGAAAGCTACTAGTGCAAGAATAAACTTTGCCAGGAATTTCGCAGACGAATAGTTTGCCACAAGGTGTTTCACCAGGTTTTCATCGCCAATTTTTTTTGCCGTTTTCTTTTTCCAATCCAGTAACAGCCAAAAAAGAAAAATCAATCCGGGTATTGCGATTAAACCAATTAGATATTCCAGGTGCTGTAATCTCATTGCTGCGATTTCATATGTGCAATATAATTGCCGATTTGCGGACTTCTGCTCATTTCCGCTTATATTTTCTTTATTATTAACGTTTCATCCATGCTCCTATGTTTCTATGTGGCAAATTTTTTTTACCACATAGAAACATAAGAGCAATAGGAGTTACTTTTTACCATGGAAAAAACCTAGTTGTGCCAGGATCCCGCGCATGATATGGTCCTTAACTTTTAACATCTCGATATTCTTATCGGGAGATTCGATGTTTAGTACGAAGAAGTAAGGGTGTTTATTTTCTTCTATCCACCCAACGGTCCAACCAATTTGATGACCATCTTCCTTTGTTCCCCACCCGGTTTTATAACTGAGTTTATAGTTGGCGTCATCTTCACGCAACATCACCTTTCGAACAATTTCCTGCGTTCGTTTGAAAAACGGTAGTTTATCAAAATACAATTTTTCAACAAGTCCCAGTTGCTCGTCAGGAGTAATTTTTAAATGGTTGTTCAACCAGAATGAATCCACAGGACCATCAATGTTCTTGTTGCCATATCCTATTGAATCGATCCATTTTTTCATCGTGTCATGACCGATTCTGCGGGCGACTTCCTGGTAGTAGTTAACTGCGGAAACCCTGAATGCCTCGGTCATCGTGAGATCTTTGTTCCAATCTTCGTTCCAACGCTTTACACTATCCCATTTGATCACCATGTTTTCATCAGAAATTTTGCCGATTTGAATGCCGATCAAAGAGTTTACAATTTTGAAAGTAGAAGCAGGCAGGTAGGCGCTGTCGCGATAACGACTCAAATTATAAATCGTAAATCGACCAAGTCCATTATCAAAAAGCCCAAAACATCCGGTGACGTTTGCGGAGTCAAAATATTTTTTTAGGGAATTATCTTCAGTGACATTATTTGGTGAACAGGAATATAAAAAAGATGATACGAATAGTAGTAAAACGAGAATTTTTTGCATGGCGCAAAGATAAAGAAGAGCGCATCATTTCGAAGTGAAAAAGCCTATGTGCCAATGTGTCTATGTGGTGAATTTTTTTCACCACATAGACACATTGGCACATAGAAGGATCCCAAACTCAATGAGTGAATTAATTCTTCGGTAAGCCATACATAGTAATCAACTTTAGCAGCACCCCATTCGTCCAGCCAAATCCATCCTGACCAGGATATTCTCCTCCTCCGGCTTCTTTATCGGTGCTGACGACATTGTATTTTTCCATCATCTTACCTGATTGAGTATACGCTTTTATATTTAATCTCATCCATCGTCCGGCGGCATCTGCCGCAAGTTCCTTTTGCCCGCAACGATCCAATCCCCAGATCATCATCCATTCGAGTGGCGCCCATCCATTTGGCGCATCCCATTGTTCGCCGGTGGCAAATTCACTCGTGGCAAATCCTCCGGACTTCAATAGTTTTTCCCGCAACACATTCGCCACCTTCGCGCCAAGGAAACTCATGTAATCAGGTTTTTCGTTGATGAAACAGAAAGGATATAAGCCGGCAGGCGTAATATTATTATTCTTTTTTTGGGTTTTGTAGTTATAATCCGTAAAAAACGAAACTTGTTTGTTCCAAAAATATTTGTCAATGCTTGTTACTCTTGCCAATGCCTTATCCCGAAATTCCTTTGCTGAAGAATCATTCCCATTCATTGTTTTTGCACGCGCGATGGTCACTTCAAGATTATAAAGTAATGCATTGAGATCAACCGCGAGAATGTCCGTGGTCTGGATACTTGTCAATGTTTTTTTATCTGCAAACCACCTGCTGCTAAAGTCAATTCCGCTTTCTGCACCTGCGCGGAGATGCTTGTACATGTCAATTTTATTTCTTCCGGATTTTTCTGCAGTCAATACATCCTCTCTCCAACTTTCCTGGCGTGGAACCATGCTATCATCCCAATAACGATTTAAAATTGACCCATCTTTTAATTTTACGACGCGCCGGTATGCTTCACCGGGTTTTACTTTGTCAGATCCGTCCATCCAGAATTGATATTCTTTTTCCATCGCCGGCAAAAATTCCTGGTAAATACTGTCACCTTTTATACTTGCCAGCAATGTCACCATCGCCGCAAAAAATGGCGGTTGTGAACGACCGAGATAATATGTTCTGCTTCCATTTGGAATATGTCCATATGTCTCGATGAGATAAGCAAAATTTTTAACCATGTTATCGATCATTTCGGACTCACCACTTTCTTTTAAGCCAAGCATTGTGAAATAAGAATCCCAATAATAAATTTCACGAAATCTCCCTCCGGGTACAATGTATGGATAAGGCAGCGCGAGAAGTGAACTTCCATCAACGACCTTATCAGGATTTCTTTTCAACACACTCCAAAGCCTTTTAATATGCGCCACGACATTTTCTGTGCTGTCCGATTTGTAGTTACTCACTGGGTTCACAGGAAGATCGAAATTATCCTCGACGAATTTTTTCAAATTGAAATTGGCGCCTTTTTGCAGACCGTAATCGTACATGATATCGACCGGTTTTCTTTTCGGCACACAATCCACAAAAGTTTTGCCATCGGGGAAAATATGCTGCATTTGAACTTCCACGAATAGGTCGCCGTAAATTTTATCCGGAGTAGCAGGCTGCTGAAATTGCGCGACAGTAAGGAGGAAAGAAAATACAAGAAAACTTAAAACAGAAATTTTCTTCATGCGGGGGCTTAATTTTGGAAATAAAGGTACAGGAAATGGGAGAATGTGGGGATGTGGGGATGTGCAAATGTGGAAATGTGGAAATGTGAGAATGAGTTGCGACCGTCATTTCGAACGGAGTCCGCCATGGCGGACGAAGTGAGAAATCCCAAGCTATTTATTGGAACTAATATTTTAAGACCGTTAATAAATTTGTAGCAATTCAATCTCTAGCAATTCGATTAGATTTCTCACTTCGTCCGCCACGGCGGACTCCGTTCGAAATGACGGTCGCAACTCATTCTCACATTTCCACATTTACACATTTACATTCTAAAAGGAAGCACTCCGAAGAATCGGAGCGCTTTTATTATTGCTTAGACCATTAAAAAATTTCCCTTTAAAAAACCTGTAAAAATTTTTTTTGCTCTTATATGGTGTTTTTTCGGTTGCGAACCATAGTGCTAACAAAGCGCCGTAACTTCCACCGCGTTCGATCCATTCAAATAATCCATAATGAGGATACAAAAGTTCAGTGACGCTTTTCCAGATAAATAAGGTGAATAGAATTGGCCTGATTGGTTTTATCAGAACTGAAAGTGCCGCCACAATTTCAAAAACCCCAACCACATGTGCAACATTTAAAGGATTTGAAAAACCCAGGGAAGTATATTGACCGATCAATGATTTCTTCTCAAGCAAATTAAGCCAGCCATGGCCGGTCAATAAAAGAAATACGATAATACGCAAACAGGTTTTTACCTGGATGAGTGTTTTTTGGTCGGCAGCGGTATTTGCTGAAATCGGCGTGAAAAGATTTTTGTGAATGCCGCCTGATAAAATTAATAATGCAAGTGGCGCTCCGAAATTTCCTGCACGCTCGATAAGTTCTGCTACGGGTTCACCAGAAAGAGGACGCATACTTGCCGTAACAAATCCCCAGAATACGAGCCAAAGTGGAACGATACGCATTGGATACGCCAGCATGAGAATTCCCATCACTATATCAAATGATCCAACCCATGGCATCAATTGATATGCATTGTGCCGGTCAATTCCAACAACAGCAAAATAATTACACCAGATCTCTTTGGTAATAATTCCAAAGGCGCCATGACCGATAAAGCACATGGCCACCGCAATTCTCAGAGTGTAGTAAATTTTTTTTATTGATCCAGTTTGCGTCATCTTCAAATTCTTTCTATAAGAAACTAAATTTTTGAAATAAACACTGCGAAGAATCGCAGCGTTTTTTGATTACTTCGAACAGTAACCTGCTAAACCATTAAAATTTTTTATCTATCAGTTTTTATCACCAGGATAAAACTCAATCGAATGCTAAGAAAAACCCCGCGAAGAATCGCGGCGTATGTATTGCTTAATAACCATTAATTATTTGATCCATCAGCCTCGCCACGTAAAATGGAGTAGCTGCCAACATTTTTTCCAACTTCTAAACCCACACTGCAATCACTCGGATAATGAATACCACCAATGACACGTGACAAAGAAGCTTCGCTTGCCATCGCATTGTATTTATCTGCATTTTCCGGGAGAATATACCCGAGAACCGCCGCAGCCGCTCCACTGAAAGTTGAGTGGCCAGATATATATGCAGGAAAATTGGGAATCCCGGTTAACGTTTTGATCGATGAGTTCATTTGCGTCGGGCGAGGATTGAAATAAAAATATTTCGTATTCCAACAAACGATACCGGCATCCATCAGCGCAATATTCAATAGCGCCATGTTGCGTGCCCATCTTACTTCACTATAATTTTTCTTAATGAAATCATCGACGGCGATCGCATCCCAATGGCCCGGAGGTGTATACGAGCCTGCACCATCGGCCCAGAACTGAACAGTTCTAATCTGGTCGCGGCTCGGATTTTTAATGTAGTTGTACACTTGTTCCGTTTCCTGTTTCATCTGATCGCTGTTTGTTGACGGTGGTGGCCCGGGACGAAGAGACACACAAGTCATGGAATCGAATGAGAAAGACTTTACATTGCCGAAGAAAGGCAGCATCGGATTTCTTTTTGGAACTTCCAGGCTGATCCAGGGTATTTCGCCCTTGGCAGCAGTATTTGTTTCAAGAGCTGACCAATCAGCCGGCGTACCAACGGCTTTTCCCGCGTTATCCGTCCTTCCACGTGCAACAAACTGTTGTGCGACTTGTCTTCCCAACGCTTCACCTGCGTTGATATCACTGCGTGTAGCGGCGCCACTCGTAATGGCAGCGAGCTCCGCTTCTTCTAATTTTTGCTGAACATATCCAACTTCAGTCGGGAATAATAATTTCATCAACTCAGCAGTCACACCAGCAAGCACTGCTGCTTCTGAGGGATAGGATGGCAAATCAGTTTTAGCGATATTAATTGCCTGGACAGATGAATCTACTTTCCAGGGGGCTGCACGATTATATTTTGTTTTATAAAACCAGCATGCAACCAATGCATCATATTGAGCGGCGCTAACATATGCATACGCCCTTCCCGCATAAGGAGGATTTGAAAATGGAAACTGCGGATATGCAAAGGGGTTAGCAGAGTTCGGGATAGGATAAGAACCATCTGCATTCTGATATGGTGGCAAATTATATTTCGCAACCAACTTACGCATGATCTCATTCCATCTCAACACACCACCTGCTGCCCAATATTTAATAATGTCCTTTTCCTCAGAGGTGACGGTTCTTTGATAACCTTTGATTTCATTTAGGTCAGCGGCGTAAGCGGGTGTATTCGTAGCTGCAGGGGCGACTACAGGGAATGTGTCGGCTCTGCTGAGTAAAACAGGTTTCCAGTTCCCTGCGGTGAGATCCAGGTTATCGGTCGATAGCGCAGGCAGGTTGGCCGTTCTGTCTGCAATGTCTTTTTTACAGGCTGGCATCGTCGTCAGGACAACGGCAACAACGAGTAAAAGTGTTCCAATCTTTTTCATAACGGTGTTTTTATAATGAGTTTAGAATTATTTGAATTTGAAAATATAATATCCACCAACATGGAACATCGTTGCTTGCCCCACGTTTCTTCCGGCAACAGTATAACTACCGCCTGCGATCAGTTCTACATGCGTATAAAACGGCAACGTATATTTCGCATGCACGCCAACGTTAGTCATGTTATACTTGTAGTTAACAAACGGCATATCATTCTTGCGAATGTCGCCGCCGCCAAGCGTCGTCATATTTTCAACATTGACTTCAGCAACCAGATATTTTTTGCGGATACCAACGTTTCCGTTGAAATGAAGTTGATCATACATTCTTACCTCATCTGTGTTATGTTGATCGGTGTCATAATAAGCGGTTCTGTCAAGACTGACATTGCTGCGCCATATATATGCGCCAGAAAGTGTTACATAGAAAATCCCTTTTTGATAGTCTGCAGTGATTCTTCCACTGAGATTTGTGCTTCCCATTCCAATCGACAACGGTTGAAAATCGATTACGTAATTTGTCATGGGTGTACTGAAACCGCCAACAACAAAAAGATTCAGTTTCCCTTTCAATACTGGCAATGAAAACGGTTTGTACTTCAAAGCCACACTGACGTCCTGAAATCCATGCAGGGAATGCAATGTACCTCCCGTCTGATGGTTCCATACGTAGGGCACTGTGGCCAGCACGTTTAAATTATCAGTAATTCCATAATTCGTCATGAATGCAATGGATTGACTGGTGAACCGTCCGACATTATCGTTACTCCTTTTAAATGTGCCTTCCCAGTAGTTGGTCCAGCCGGAATACATATAGGTAATTCCATTGCACCATTGCTTTTTCTTCATCATGATTCCATCATTCTCGGTTTGTGCAAACGATTCGATGCATAGGAACAAAAGCATCGGAGTAAAAATTCTCATAAGATCACATTTTCGAATTCTCATTAGAGTGTGTTTAATGGTTAATGATACGTGTTAGTTAGGCCTTGGTCTGATGAATAGCGAACGACTTGCGCTCGCTATTCAAATAATTTTATATTTAGAAACTTACTGTTAATCCAACATTGACGACATAATCTGCAAACGCCGCATCGCCATGAACTTCTTTCCCGGTTAAATCAGAAGAGATCTTATCCGGAACACTTTGCGTACGGTTACGTACGAGTGCCACTGGAACAAATGCATATAGTGAAACTTTCTTGATCAAATATGTCACGCCTGGTTCTGCTGAAATAATATATCCGGGTCTTCTGAATCCGCCACTTCCCCCGAAGAGATCATACACCGGAAGACATTCATCCTTTACGCCTGCGGAGAACATAAAGTTCTTCACCGCATAACTGAATCCAACTCTTGCCATGTACTGATCCGGAACACTCATCACCGCACTTCCATTCTTTACAGCAGTAGCAGATGGAGTTCCGCCGCGTGCGGTAGACGTTCCATTTTGTTCGCGTGGATTTGCGAGGTAATAAAAGTTTCCGTAAGCGGCAAAGTGTTTTGAGAAGTTATAAAACGCATTTACTTCCGCCGTGATTCCAGTACCACCATCACCTAACTGGATTGATTGATCAACAGGTCCGAGTCTTGTAGTTGAGTCGGTCGTATGAAAATAATCCATGTAGTTGTAAGCACCAGTTGGTAATTTGATTCCAAGTCCAACCTGTACGTTCCATCTTGGAGCTTTTACGGGATCAAGGATCCAGCTATATACTGCAAAACGAATATCGCCAACGCCAAAAGAGCTTGTTGTGTATCTGCCGAGGTTCGCATGTTCGTATAGGGATGACCGTCTGTATGACTCAATAGGGACGTCAATCAGAATCGACCATCTTGGATTGATCATTCTTACCAATGCGAGATCCATGGTGTAAGAATGATTGATTACCTCTGTCTGTTGTTCCTGGCGTTGTTTCTGTTCTTCTTTTCCAATAAAATGCTTGTATGATTTGAAATAACGGTTGTTTGCGCTGAATAACCATCCGGAGCCATTTTCTCCAGCGTGGTTTTGTTGAGCAGAGGTAACAATTCCCCCAGTGCTTCGGATTGCAACACATCCTTGCGCTGCAACTTTTCCTATGAATCCTAAAAATAATCCAGCGATGATCAGAGAAAACTTTTTCATAAACAGCTTTATTAGTTTGGTTTTAACTTTTTTTCATTTTTAATCTTGTCGCTACGAGGTCACCCACTTTTTTGCCATACTCAGTTGAAACAATACATGAGTGATGGAAATGAATTCCTCCATAAAATCTGGCCCAGTTGTTTTCTTCAGCCGCTTCCCGGAATGATTTGAATGAACGGCTTTTAATTCCGAATTCCAATTCAGTGGTGTCGGTGTAAGCAAAGTTGTCGCCAAATACACTTGTCAATGCTTCTGCAGCAGCGGCAGATCCTGTTGAATGTCCGCATGTATATTCAGGGAATGGCGGCGTTTGCAAATGTGGACGCCAATTTGGATCGAAATATTTATTGATGACCGTTTCTGGTCTAACCGTATTGTGCCTGTATTTTTCATCCCAGCATTGAATGAATGCATCGAACAATGCGATCGCTGTTTTTGCAAACGCGCACACAGTTGTTCCGAAATCTGCTTTTGATTTTTGAGCGGCGATGCCGACGATACTCATCCAGTGGCCGGGAGGCGAAAATTTTTTCGTTCCAAACATCAGGTGACCGGAAACATTTAATTTAAACGGATTGTCGTCCCAGAAATCCGCAATGTGCATTTGTTCCTCAGTGAGACTATCGCCTGCATTTTTGATTGCCATCACTTCTTTATAATAATCGCTTTTCTTGTCGGTGACATTAAATTTGAATGGTGGTGGCGGAATGAACATAGTAGCACTATCCAAAACGATCGTGCGGATTTCCATCCAGTGTGGTTCCGCAGCCGGGGAATATGCCGGGGGAGTGGGAACCCAACGGCCGGGTGAATCCATGACAGTATATTCAGGCGCACCTCGTGTTTGGAGATAATTATCTTTTTTGCTCCATGCCATGATCGCAGAAGAAACGGTGTCAGAATATTCAACTGAATTTTTCATGATGTCATCAGGCATGCCATGATCCTTCGCCATTTGTTTTAAACTGTCCACATATTCTTTCATGCTGCCTGCAGGAAAAGTAACCGCTTCGCCAAGTTTGCAATAGGCAAGAAGAGATGCAAATTCAAAATCAATTTTCTTACCCGCTTCTGGTTTCGGTACTTTTTGCAATCCTTTCACTTGTCCCGCGAGCGACTCATACTTATCAGGATAACCACCAGCGATAACTTCGTATGCTGCTACCGATGCATACGTGTAGTTTCGAGATGCTACTATCGGGCTAAAATTATTTCCCATCACTACGGTATTTAATTCATGTACCGTATTGCAAAAGAGGATGGGATCATTAAAGACCGTTTCATAATCCTTTTTCTGATTGCATGCCGCAATGCTCATTGCCACCAGGGCAATCACCAATAAATGTTTCATTAAATGTTTAAATTAAAATTGAGCGCACCGGTTTGTATCAAACTGGTGGCCACGGTTGAAGAATAAAGAGCCTAACAAAAGTCTGGAGGTTGCTCTGATACGAGCGTAAAATAAGATGGAACCGTAAAGATGTAGTGAGCGAATTTTTTTGCAGTAGTAGAATAAAAATTGCTCAGATCAAATTGATTATTGACAGTATAATAGTCAATCGAAAAACTTTTGTATGACTGGTGCGAGTCAGATTTTTTCCCTTGTCCCGGAGTCTGCAAATCATTCACAAGTTTGAAGAATTCATCCTTCGCCTTCTTCAATTGCGTGGCAGTGTGGTTGGGAATGCAAAGCATTTCAACAGAGTCGTTGTAGACTCTGCGCTTTACATAATTATATTGAACGCCATTAATTTCAGCGGTTCCATCCACACGTTCAAATTGCGCGGAATTAATATAATAACCCAGTTTTGTCGCGGGAACTTTAATTGAAATTAGTTGAGACTCGTCGAAGTTATCGTTATCCAAACGCGCTTTGAATTGCGTATCCGCTTTGCTTTGCATGTAAGAAGTCAATAGCTGGTAACCACACCAGTTGAAAAGCAGTATTCCAAGCAGCAATATGGAAGCAGTCTTTCTCAAGAATGGCTAAATTATGAAAATTTATTTAACTACGTAATTTTTCTTGTCTGGTCCGACCCCCGTCAGCGTCAGCTTCATCCACTTCGAAGGCAACTTTGATTTGATTTGTACGATTCCTTTTGGCGTAATATCCAATCCTCCGAATCCCATTAGCACGCACTGCAAAATGCCGCCGGCACCTGTTGCGAAATACGGATTGGTACCTCCTTTGGTTTCCGCGATAACGCGAAATGGAGGAACCAGATTCGGATAATATGATTCTTTAAAGAATTGATATGCTTTTTCTCCATCACCCATACGAGCGTAAAGCAACGCAAAAATAGCGTGCGTCATTGCCGGTGTTCCTTCATTTGGAACCCTGGTTTCATAATAATGAAGATCTTTTTCAATCTGCTTTGGATCGGTGATTGTTTTTAACGGATAAGCAAGAAGGTTTACGTCTCCCTGTTTTATTCCTTCTCCATTGTATGATGCATGCTCCCTGGTAACGCCGTCAGGTAGTTGGAGAATTGGAATATTGTTGGCAACGACCATCCAGTCGGGATCGGGAACAACGCCTAATAACTTTGCAGCTTCGGTCGCATCCTGTAATACGGTTTTTGCAGCCGCGTTGGTGAATGCATTGTTATCGACATTCTCGGCCCATTCATCCGCGGCCACTACGTTTTTAATATCGTAATGTCCGGGTCCGTTTCTTTCCACGCGCGATGCCCAAAAGTCAGCAGTAGCAGATAAGATCGGCCAGCCTTTTTCGCGCAGCCAATTTTTATCCTGCGTAACACAGTAATAATTCCATGCGGCCATTCCAACGCATGCAGTTATATGATGTTCGAACGGACCACTCAACGCCCACACCGGAGTTTCCTCAACTCCTGATGCTGCACTTTCCCAAGGGAACATCGCTCCTTTATATCCGTGTTCGAATGCATTTTGTTTTGCGGGACCAAGTCGTTCATAACGGTACTCAATAAGCGATTTTGCTATTTCGGGATGCATTACAAGCACTGCGGGATACATCCACAAATCCATATCCCAAAATATATGACCATTATATACAAGTCCGCTTATGCCCATAGGTGAAATACCCAATGCGGTTCCTTCTCTTGCAAATGAATACAGATGATACAACATGCTGTGCACGTCCTGTTGTGATTGCGGATCACCTTCAATTACAATATCACTCTTCCATAAACTGTCCCAGGCTTTGGTATGAAATGCAATTAACCGATCCCTTCCTTCAAGTTTTGCAAAGATGGTTAGTCTTTCTGCTTCATTCAACGGATCTTCATCTTGAGCTGATGTGATGGATGAACCCGCAATTGAGAAATGATATGTTTCACCCGCCTTCATGTTATGGCTAAATTTCATCAGGTGCATATTATTATCCCACATTTCATGAATTACTTTTGGTTCCTGCCCGCGTGTCTCATTAAATAAAAATGTTGTGGAAGCGCACATCAATAATTTTCCGGTTGGACTTTTCGCCGAAGATGTTAGCAGGCTGAGCAGCGCATGCGGCCGGTCGATCTCATTATAATAATTCTGAACATCCCTTAGTGCATCCGGTGCTTCCATCACACTCGCGGGAATCATATTAATGTCTTTTTTTGCAGTAATCGAAATATCCATTAATACCGTAAATGGAAGATGACGAAGTGAATAATACGTGTACGATATTGATGCTTTATCGGCGTAGTCAAATGTTGTTGTAAAACTTGCGTGATGCATATCCAGTTCCTGCTTCATATTGGAAATATCTTTTGCACCGATTCTACGGCCATCAATATCCATATTCATATTAAGCAGGTTGAAGCTGCGCAAAAAATTACTGACTCTTCCTCTTCCATACAAATCATAAGCGCCGGCCAGCACAACGTCTTTTACTTTGAATGGCTCGGGAGATGACACGATGCCAATCATTCCGTTGGCAACAGTGATACCAAAATAATTGGATGGATTGATATCAGTTGCAACAACTTTCCAGGGATCCTGCGAGAAAGAAAGTTGAGAAGAAATAATTATAACTAAGGCGACGAGCAATCTTTTGAACATAGTGAAAGTTTACTGGTGCAATCTAGTAAAAAGGGGTGAAGATTGAGGTTGAGAAGTTCGTAAGTTTTGTTTCAGACAAAGGCACAAAGAGTCACGAATAATTCGCGACTCTTTGTGCCTTTGTCTGAAACAAAACTCTTACCAACTTCTCAATTATTTAGCCTCGTAAACCCGCCATCAATCGGATAATCGCTTCCGGTAATAAACGACGCTTCATCAGATGCGAGATATAACGCAAGACCAGCGATCTCTTCCGGTTGTGCCATTCTGCCGATTGGTTGTGTCTTAGAAAGTTTTTCAAACATTTCTTTTTCCCTTCCAGGATAATTTTTCGCGATGAAACCATCGACGAACGGTGTATGAACTCTTCCGGGAGAAATACAATTACAACGAATCTTGTATTGTAAATAATCTTTTGCGACCGACAAAGTCATTCCAATCACTGCGCCTTTCGTGGTTGAATAAGCAAAGCGATCCGGGATGCCGATCGTTGCGGCGACCGATGCCATATTAATAATTGTACCACCCTTTGCTTTCATATAAGGTATGACCGCATGCAGACAATTGTACATTCCCTTTACATTCACAAGCATCAACCGGTCAAAGTCCTTTTCTTCAGTGTTCTCAGCGTTGCCGACGTGCGCGATTCCGGCATTATTAATAAGAATATCGATGTACCCGCATTTATCAAGAATGTCTTTGAAAATCTGATTCACCTCACTCTGCAAGGCGACATTGCATTTTTTAAAATCAGCTTTTCCATGAGCACCAGTTATTTCAAGTGTAGTTTGATTTCCGCCCACTTCATCCATATCTAAAATGAAAACAGATGCTCCCTGCATTGCAAAGGTTGACGCAATCGCTTTCCCGATACCACTCGCGCCTCCCGTAATTACAGCGGTTTTATTTTTCAAATCAAACATGAGAAAATTATTTATAAGGAAAGATCGAGATTATAAAATTGAATTGCATTCAACGCGAAAACTTTTTCTTTTTCTTCTTCGCGAAACTTTTCCATGTATTTATCCAATAAACTTTTCCATTGAACGTAAATGCCGGATAACAACATCACCGGCCAATCACTACCATACATGAGTCGGTCCGTACCAAATGCATCAAACACAACATCAAGATATGGATAGAAATCGCCGGGACTCCAATTTTTCCATGCTGCTTCGGTGAATAATCCAGACAGTTTGCAATACACATTTTGTTGTTTTGCTATCTGCGAGATTAAAGATTTCCAGTCGTCAATTGTTTTGTTTTTGATGTCTGGCTTCGCACAATGATCAATTACCAATTTCTGATCAGGTAACCTTGAAACGAATTCCAACGCATCTCTCAACTGGTAATGATAGATCAGGATATCATAGGTATAATTATAACTTTTCAAAGCAGCTACTCCGCGCTGAAAATCGGGTTTGAGTAAAAAGCCCGCAGATTCGCCTTGTACAATATGTCGATATCCTTTTATGATGCTATATTCTGCGAAATGAGCCAATCGTTCTTCGACATTCGGGGAACGCAAGTCAATCCAACCTACGACGCCCTTAATGATGGGATGCGTCTTAGCGAGCTCAATCATAAATCGCGTTTCAAGTTCTGATTGATCAACCTGGACCGCTACGCATCCACTTACTCCGTTTCTCTTCATGTTAATGGCAAGATGCTCGGGCAAATAATCCTGCTGCAATGCTTTCATGTCATTGGTGATCCAGGCATCTCTTTTTTTATCGTATTTCCAGAAATGGACATGTGTGTCGATCGCCGATTGAGCAACGTCGCCTCCATCCGAAGCTGGAAAATATTGTTTGATCGTTTTCATCCTTTCACTTTTACAACGAAAAACTTACTGCTGACGATTATCAAATTAATTTTCTATAAACTACTTGATCAATCGTTATTACATATTGATCATCAAATCACGTTCGCTTCTTCCCAGCTTACCAGTTTTTGTTTTGCGGACCCGAGTCCGTCGATTCCTAATTCAACAATATCGCCCGACTTCAAATAGACCGGCTCTGGTTTTTGTCCCATTCCAACGCCTGCCGGAGTTCCGGTGCTGATGATATCGCCCGGCAGCAATGTCATAAACTGGCTGACATAAGAAACTATAAAAGGAATTTTAAAAACCAGGTTTTTCGAATTTCCATCCTGCATCATTTTTCCATTCACGGTGAGCCATAGACGAATATTGTCGATGTCCGGGATTTCATCAGGAGTTACCAGGTAGGGGCCCAGCGGTGCAAACGTGTCACAACTTTTTCCTTTGACCCATTGCCCGCTTCTTTCAATTTGAAATGCACGTTCGCTGTAATCATTATGCAACATATATCCTGCTATATGGGCGTGTGCGTCTTTTTCGTTTACGTAGGAAGTTTTCTTTGCGATCACAACCGCTAATTCTACTTCCCAGTCAGTCTTTTTGCTTGTCTTTGGAATGATCACGTTGTCGTTCGGTCCGCAAATGGCAGAAGTAGATTTGAAAAATATTACCGGTTCGGGAGGCACAGTTGCTTTGGTTTCTGCGGCATGGTCGGAATAATTTAAACCGATACAGATAATTTTAGAGGGCCGTCTGACAGCTGGGCCAAATCGTTTTACCGGATCGAGAACAGGACACTGTTGTAAATTATTTTTTAGCCAGGTGTCTAATCGTTTCAATCCATCTGATGCAAAAAAATCTTCGCCGAAATCTTCGCCGAATGAACCAGCATCCCGATGTTCATTATTAATCAAAACGCCTGGTTTTTCTTTTCCAACTGGTCCGTGTCGAAACAATCGCATGATTTATTATTTAGAGGGATAAACTTAAGATTTTTTTCTAAAGATGCTTACAATCAAAGTAGTGAACGTTGGATGGGTAGACTACTAGTAGACTACTGGTAGTCTACCACTAGTCTACCGGTTGACTACTCAAATGGCCGGGTAGTCTACCTAACTGCCCTGTTCAAAAAACTAACACTCATTAGTTTTTATTAAATTTGCCCTTTACCTCAACTCAATGGATTTTACAAATAACAGGGTCAGAATTGTTACCGCTGGTGCTCTTTTCGATGGTCATGATGCTGCAATCAATATAATGCGCAGAATACTGCAAAGTAAAGGAGCTGAAGTAATTCACCTCGGTCACAACAGGAGTGTTCATGAGATTGTTGAAGCTGCCATCGAAGAAGACGTCCATGGCATCGCCATCACATCCTATCAAGGAGGCCATGTCGAATTCTTCAAATATATGAAAGACCTTCTTCGTGAAAACGGTTGCGATCATATTAAAATATTTGGAGGAGGCGGAGGAACGATCCTGCCTACAGAAATCGACGAGCTTCACCAATATGGCATAACGAGAATTTATTCTCCGGATGATGGACGGAAAATGGGACTGGAAGGAATGATTGAGGACGTGATAAACAAAAGCGCGCCTCCCGCGGCGAAGGGAGTAAGTTGGCAAGAAACCGATTTTTGGAATGCAGAGCAGAATTGGAATGGGAAATTACCACTTGGGGAGAAAAAAGATGTGCGGAAAATAGCGAGACTCATAACGAAAGCAGAAAGCGGAATACAAAAATCTTCTTCAGGAAAACTATCAAACGAACAACCGAAACGGTTTGTCGTTTTGGGGATTACCGGAACAGGTGGTGCTGGGAAAAGCAGCGTCACCGACGAAATCATCCGCAGATTCCTCAACAACTTTTCAGAAAAAACAATCGCTGTTATTTCTGTTGATCCTTCCAAGAAAAAAACGGGCGGTGCACTATTAGGCGACAGGATTCGAATGAACAGCATTCATTCGCCGCGGGCTTACATGCGTTCGTTGGCCACACGCGACAGCGATGTTGCACTCAGTGTACATGTGGAAGACGCGCTTGATATCTGTCGGGATGCCGGATACGATTTTATCATCCTCGAGTCGGCAGGCGTTGGTCAGAGCGATGCATCTATCTTAGATTATTGCGACGTCAGCCTATATGTAATGACGCCAGAATATGGCGCAGCCAGCCAATTGGAAAAAATCAACATGCTGGACTATGCGGATCTTATCGCCATCAACAAATTTGATAAAGCCGGAGCACTTGATGCATTGAATGACGTGCGAAAACAATATAAACGCAATCACGGATTGTGGTCGGCCAAAGATGATGACATTCCTGTGATCGGCACCATCGCATCCCAATTCAATGATAAAGGCATCAATCATCTTTTCGATTTATTGATGCATACGATTGAAAAAAAATGTGGAATCACGTTTGGAAAAGAAAACAAAAATTTGATTGGTGAAAAGAAAAATGAAGACAAACCTATCATTCCCCCCGCGCGCACGCGTTACCTCAGCGAAATCGCAGAGAATATCCGCGATTATGATCAATTGGTCAAAGATCAATGTGATCTCGCGTCACGACTATATAGACTAACAGGCGCGCTGCATGAAGTAAAAAAAATTTCATCACCCGAAAATAAACAAATTGAAGAATTTTTGACGGCGCAGATCAATTCGCTCGAGCAACAACTCACGCCAGTCAGCCGAAAGCTCATTCAAAAATGGCCCGATAAAATAAAAGCATACGAGGCGGATTACTATGAATATGATGTACGCGGAAAAACGGTTCGCCAGCCAATGTTCAGCATGAGTTTGTCAGGAACACGCCTTTCAAAAGTCACACTGCCAAAATACCGTGATTGGGGAGATCTTCTTCGTTGGCAGGCTCAGGAAAACGCGCCTGGACATTTTCCATTTACAGCGGGCGTGTTCCCGTTAAAACGCGAGGGAGAAGATCCGACACGAATGTTTGCCGGCGAAGGAAGTCCTGAACGTACGAATAAAAGATTTCACTACGTGTCAATCGATCAATCTTCATTGCGACTGAGTACCGCCTTTGATTCGGTTACTCTTTACGGTGAGGATCCGGATCATCGCCCTGACATTTATGGAAAAGTTGGTAATAGCGGCGTAAGTATTGCAACTGTCGATGATGCAAAAAAATTATATAGCGGAATGGATCTCTGCGATCCAAAAACATCCGTGAGCATGACCATTAACGGGCCCGCACCAATCATTCTTGCATTTTATTTAAATGCCGCCATCGATCAACAATGTGAAAAATGGCTCGTCGAAAATGGAAAGTGGGAAGAATCTATTCGTAATAAATTCAGGAAATTTTCTCAACCGGTTTATTTGAGTGATTCTACACCGGGACAATTACCTGAAGGAAACAATGGACTTGGATTAAAATTATTGGGACTTTCGGGTGATGAAGTTTTACCAAAAGAAGTTTACGAAAAAATTAAAGCAGAAACACTTGCCGTTGTTCGCGGAACTGTTCAAGCAGATATTTTGAAGGAGGACCAGGCACAAAACACTTGTATATTCTCTACCGAATTTGCGTTGAAGTTAATGGGCGATGTACAGGAATATTTTATCCGGCACAAAGTAAAAAATTTTTATAGCGTTTCTATCAGTGGATATCATATTGCAGAAGCCGGCGCAAATCCAATCACACAGCTTGCATTTACACTTGCCAATGGATTTACCTATGTCGAATATTATTTAAGCCGCGGAATGAAGATCGATGATTTCGCTCCAAATCTTTCTTTCTTTTTCAGTAATGGAATGGATGCGGAATACAGCGTGATCGGAAGAGTCGCAAGGCGCATTTGGGCCAAAGCGATGAAATTTAAATACAAGGCGAATAAGCGTAGCCAAATGTTGAAATATCACATCCAAACAAGTGGAAGAAGTCTCCATGCTCAGGAAATTGATTTCAACGATATCCGCACCACGTTACAAGCGCTTTACGCCATTTATGATAATTGCAATTCGCTTCATACAAACGCGTATGATGAAGCGATCACAACTCCAACTGAAGAAAGTGTGAGACGTGCGATGGCAATTCAATTAATCATTAACCGCGAACTCGGAACTGCCAAGACAGAAAATTTTACGCAGGGATCTTTTGTAATCGAAGAGCTGACCGATCTCGTCGAAAAAGCGGTCATGGATGAATTCAATAGGCTAACGGACCGCGGAGGCGTGTTAGGTGCCATGGAAAGAATGTACCAACGCAATAAAATACAGGAAGAAAGTCTGAATTATGAAAGTCTAAAGCATAGTGGTGAGTTGCCGATCATCGGTGTGAATACTTTCCTAAATAAAAAAGGTTCGCCCACTATTATTCCGGCTGAAGTAATAAGAAGTACCACTGAAGAGAAAGAAAGACAAATCGAGAATTTAAAAGCATTTCATCAACGGCATGATGAAAAATCATCGGCAATGGTGAAAAGTTTGAAAATTGCAGCCATCAATAATGAAAATCTTTTTGTGGAACTAATGGAAACTGTCAAATACTGCAGCCTTGGGCAAATCACACACGCGCTTTATGAAGTAGGCGGCCAGTATCGCAGAAACATGTGATTCTCTATGTGCCTTTGCTCCTATGTGGTAAAATTTTTTTTCACCATGTAAGAGTACTGGCACATAGATTTTAAGAGGCGCGAGATTTATTATAAGAAAGACTCTCAAGTAAAATCCTTATCTCTGCTTTTGTTCGTTTCATTTTCTGTTCCAATCTTTCTAATAACTCATTGTCCTTACCGGGTTGATAATCCAAATCCTCATCAGTAAGTTCGATATTATTTTCCTTAAGTCTCTCTCTGACTTCCGGCCAGCTCGCCTGCAATTTTAATTCATCATTGACCATAAATTTTTATTTAAAATGGTAAAAACTATTGTAGAATCTAAGTCGCCTTGTCCTTTGTGTTACGAAGCAATCCAACACCTCCAAAGAAGAAAAGCAATCCCAAGATCCCGTAGACCATAATCGATTTCACTTCGTAGTTGCTTTGACCACTCTTTTGAACGAAATTGTACGCAGCCATAATGAGACCGGCAATTCCAAGGACCGTAAGGATAATCCCGAAGATTCGTTTTTCCATGCTGTTGTTTTAGATTAAAACAACAAAGCACATGCCTTTAGCTTTTGCTAAGAGTATTAATGGATGCGGTCTTCAGCCGGGGCGATTTTTCCCCAGTTTATTTCTAAAATAATTTCAATTGAGAACCTTTCGCGCCTTTCGGAGGGTTGGCACGGCCATGCACTGTTCTACCCTCGTACTTCCAGGAATCTCTATTTTCCTTTTCAATAAGTGCATCGAAGTTTTGATTTGGAGTAAAATCTTTTTCAGCGTTGATTGCTAATTGATGAAGAGATTTAATCGCTTCTTGTTTATCCGTGTTTCCCAGGTTTGATTTGTGTACGGCATTTTGAAGAATCGAAATCGTTTCATCATACACTTTTATTGGAACGGGAAACGGATGACCGTCCTTACCCCCATGCGCAAACGAAAATCTCGCCGGGTCTTTGAATCGTGAAGGCGTTCCGTGAATGACTTCACTGACTAAGGCAAGCGATTGAATTGTTCTCGGTCCAACACCCTGCAACATTAACAACTCTTCAAAATTATTTAACGACTGTTCGTGTGCAACCCACAAAACAGTTCCAAGTCTTTTAAGATTGACGTCCTCACCTCGCACATCGTGATGATGAGGCATTATCAGTTTTTGTATCTCGCGCATCATATGATCAGGTTTTTCCTGGGTCATAGCAATCATTGCCCTTTGTGCCGGCAATGCTTCATGAGCAGTCATATTTAAAATCTCACCCTGGTTAATGCCACACACGGCAGTATGCGGTTCCTCTACAAAACTTTTTAGTGAATCCGAATGCCAGTGATATCTGCGCGCTGTTTTGCTACCTGGACTCATTCCTTGTTGAATGACTGTCCACTTGCCTGTATTCGTAACAATAAAATTATGTGTGTAGAGCTGAAATCCGTCCTGCACCGCAGTATTATCAACCTTGGCACTGAGTTTACTCGAGTGCACCAGTTCAATACCGTTCAATCCTGTTTTCTCGGCAACAACAATTAATTCTTCGGGAGTATTTGTAGAATGTTTCCCTTTGCCACCACAAATAAAAATCCCAAGTTCTTTCGCATGTGGATTGATTGACTTCTTCAACGCACCCATCACCGAAGTCGTGATGCCTGATGAATGCCAATCCATCCCCATCACCGCACCAAGACATTGAAACCAAAATGGATCACTCAGCCTGCGAATTACTTCATCGTGCCCGTAATCAGCAACGACTGATTGTGTAATTGCCAATCCTAATTTCGCCATTCGTTCAGCCAACCATTGCGGCACGTATCCATAATGCAGTGGAAGATCTGCAGTTCCTGATCGCTTCATGCTTACAAAGTTACCTCATAAATCAGGTAGCGCCTGTTAAAAATTTCACCGGACAAATAGATTGTTTCACCGCTGCATTTTCAATTTTGCCCAATTCACCACCGACACAAAATGTATTTTGCCGGATTGTTTTTTCTTCCTGCCGTATATCTATTTTCAACACTTTGTTGCGCTGCTAGTTTTGGGGCTTCAATATCAAAACTTATAACTATGCGTAACGTAATTGTACTGTTTTTTTGTGTACTACTGGCTGCCTCTGTACAGGCTCAACATATTGCCGGTAATGTAAAAGACGATCAGGGAAAAAACACTGCATCTGCTTCGATCGTTTTAAAGAAAGCAAAAGATTCTGCGATCGTAAAACTTGGTGCAACAAATTCTCAGGGACATTTTGAATTTGCAGATATTGCCGCTGGAAAATATTTTATTACTGTTTCCCACGTCGGATATGCTTCACTCAATTCAAGTGTTTTCGAAACGAGTGGATCAGGCACTACCAATGCGCCCGAAATGGTGTTGACAAAAAATGCCGCTGGTCTCAAAGAAGTGACCGTTGTTTCTCACAAACCAATCGTGGAAGTAAAATCAGACAAGATTGTGTTGAATGTTGAAGGAAGCATCAACGCCGTTGGACAGGATGCGCTTGAATTATTACGTAAATCTCCAGGTGTCACCATTGATAAAGATGACAACCTAAGCTTAAGCGGAAAATCAGGCGTCCAGGTTTATATCGATGGTCGTCCGAGCCCGCTGACCGGGAAAGATCTTTCTGAGTATCTCAAAACAATTCAATCATCGTCGATCGAGTCAATCGAATTAATAACAAATCCATCCGCAAAATATGAAGCTGCCGGAAACGCAGGCATCATCAACATTAAGTTGAAGAAAAATAAATCTTTTGGAACAAACGGATCGGTGAACGCCGGCTATAATATCGGAACCTATCCGAAATACAATGGAGGTATTTCACTCAACCATCGTGATGCACGTGTAAATATTTTTGGAAACTATTCATACAATCATAGTAAGAACGAGATGAACATGTTCCTTTATCGAACACAGCTTGATACTTTATTTGATCAGCACGGAACAATCACTTCAAAAAACTCGACTCACAATTTTAAAGCCGGACTTGATTACTTTATTAATAAAAAGTCGACTATCGGAGTCATGGCGAATGGTAGTTTCGCGGACAACGAAATTTCAAATTATAGCCGCACGCCGATCTCTTATATTCCCGATAATGAGTTAGCAAAAATTCTTGTTGCCGATAACAGTTCCAAAGGTTCAAGAAACAACATCAATGCAAACATCAACTATCGTTATGCCGACAGCACTGGACGCGAGTTGAATATGGATGGAGACTACGGTTACTATCGCATTCGCAACAATCAAATGCAACCGAACTATTATTATGATCCTTCAGGAAAGAATGTTGTTGACAGCAATATCTATAATATGATATCGCCAACAGATATTAATATCTACAGTTTCAAAGTCGACTATGAACAGAACTTCAAAAAAGGAAGGCTTGGTGTAGGGGGAAAGACATCGTTTGTGAATAGCGACAACACGTTCGAGAACTATAATGTTTTTCCGTCAGGGAAGTTCTATGATTCTTTAAGAAGCAACAATTTCACCTACAAAGAAAACATCAATGCAGTGTATACAACATACAGCCGCGCATTCAAAAACTTTTCCCTCCAGGCTGGTTTGAGAGTTGAAAATACAAATGCAACAGGCCACTCGAACGGATATAAATTAATTGGTGATTATGTCGTGTACGATAGCACGTTCAATAAACATTACACGGATTTCTTTCCGAGTGCAGGAATTACTTACAAGAAAAATCCAATGAAACAATGGAGTTTGAATTATAGCAGGAGAATTGACCGCCCTTCTTATCTCGACCTGAATCCTTTTGAATTCAGGCTGGATGAATACACGTATCAAAAAGGAAATACGGCGCTGCAACCGCAATACACAAATAGCATTGGCTTAACATACATGTATAAATACAGGCTGACAACTACGTTAAACTACAGCCATGTTTCAAACGTATTTACACAGTTGGTTGACACGGCAGACAGGTCAAAAGCTTTCTTAACAAAAAAGAATTTGGCAACACAGGATATCACAAGTCTTAATATTAGTTATCCATTCCAATACAAATGGTATAGTGTATTTGGCAACCTGAATGCATACTATTCGAAGTACAATGCAAATTTTGGAGAAGGCAGAACGATTGACCTGGATGTATTCGCATTTACTTTCTATGCGCAGAATACATTCAGATTTGGAAAAGGCTGGACTGGTGAGTTGAGCGGATGGTATTCTTCTCCTTCAATCTGGCAGGGAACTTTCAAAACAAAGCAAATGTGGAGTGTTGATGGTGGCGTTCAGAAAACAGTGTTGAATGGCAAAGGAAATATCAAAGCTTCCGTAAGCGATATCTTCAACACCTTGCATTGGACGTCAACAAGTGATTTTGCGGGACAACATATCACCGCAAGAGGAAATTTTGAAAGCAGGCAATTGAAACTAAATTTCACCTACCGGTTTGGTAATAACCAGGTAAAAACTTCTCGTCAACGCAAGAGCGGAGCTGATGACGAAAATCAACGCGTGGGTAGCCAAGGTGCAGGTTTTGGTGCCTCCAAATAGTTTGTCCATTTCTATTTGCCTATGTGGTTATGTGGTTATTTTTTTCACCACATAAACACATAGGCACATAGATTTAACGACGACCTCTCATGCGTTATCTTTACCGGATGAAAAAATCATTTCTACTCCTGCTCGGTCTTGTCTTTTTTAAATCAATCTACCCACAGGTTCCGGTTTATGAAGAACCCAGGCATCGCGTCGCATTAAAAAACGAATATCTGCGATTGATTGACGTAAATATTTTGCCACATGATACAACCATGTATCATCATCACAACGAAGCTTCAGTAATTGTATTCTTGTCAAGGAGCACTACCGGATCCCAACCAATAGGCGAAAAGCCAAACACAGGAGGAAAAGTAATTCCGGGAAATACAGCCTATGCAGATTATGTCACCAAGCCAATTACACATCGCGTGTGGAATGAAGACACTTCTGTTTACCATGTCATGGATATTGAAATATTCCCGAGAAAGAATTTGACAGTATGCGCGCCGATTGAGAATAGATCATTTAAACTGGAACGGGAAGAAAAAAATGTACGGGTTTATAATGTCAGGATCGCGCCGGGGAAAACCGCACAAGTAGCCCAGGCATGCGGACCTTACTTGCTCATACTCATTTCAGGAGCAATTGATTTAGGTCCAGGAATTAATATTGAACCGGGTGAATACATTTGGAACAAGGGCGGATTCAAATTCAAAATAAAAAATAAAGGAACTGATGAAGCACAATGTGTGTTACTCGAGCTTATCTGATCTTCATCGATATAAAACCTGGCATTGATTACAAAAGAAAGTTCTTCTCTTTGTTTTTCCGAGATAGTTTTTTTCAAACGGCACATGATCACGCGGACATATTTTCTTTGCGTATGCGAGCCAGTGTTTTCGCAGAACAAATTTCTTCTTCCATTCGAGGAAATCGAAACTGTAATTCCTCGCCTCTTTGATCATTGCATTCAATTGTCTGTCGGGAAGCATTCCTACTTTACTCTCCGGATGGACCTTGATCCGAAAAAGTACTTCACATTTAATAATATTTCCAACTCCTGCGAAAATTTGCTGATCAAGGAGCGCATCACAGACCAGGATATCCGGAATATTTTTTAGTTTCTTCTTTGCCTTCCGTGAGTTCCAACTATCATTCATGACGTCTGCGGTCCAATCATATATTGAATCCAATGGCTCGTCGATAAACTGAACAGAACATGTATAAAAATTTAACTGACCACTTTTAAATTGAAGTGATAACCGTGGCGTTCCTTTTCTTTTCTCATTAATGCGATATGACCCGAACAACATAAAATGAATCCGCAACGAAAAATCTTTAAAGCAAACCAGGAAATGTTTACCCCATGATCTAAATTCAACAATTTTCTGATTCAGCATTCTTTCCTTTTCAATTTTCGTATTTCCGGAAACTTTTAGAATCTTTTTCCCTTTAAATTGTTGAACCGCTTCTTTTAATATGACAATCGACGGACCTTCAGGCATGTTTTGGCTTGTCGGATTAAAAAATCAAGCCAGCCATATAGTCGAATGGTCTTATCGCAAGCGTCATTTCGAATGAAGTTGCTGAGCGCAGCGAAGCGACGTAGTGAGAAATCTGACAGAATTAAAGGCAAGTATGTCTTCGCTATGAATCATGCTGATTTCTTACTGTGCCCGTCTCTCGCGCGGACTCCGTTCTAAATGACGCGAGCGACGCGACAAATAGAACTCCTCGTACACGTGGCTCAATTTTTTAACTATTGATCTATAAACAGCGCGTCATGCAATGGTTCATTGGTTGTTCCGGCTTTCATTACAAGGATTGGAAAAATAAATTCTATCCCGAAAAACTTCCTCAAACAAAATGGTTTGATTTTTATAGCGGACAATTCAATACGCTCGAACTAAACGTTACATTTTATCGTTTTCCAAGATTGAGTGCCCTAGAAAACTGGTATAAAAAAAGTCCTGCAAATTTTTGCTTCGCCGTAAAGGCCCCGCGACTCATTACTCACTACAAGAAATTTAACGACTGTGACAGAATGTTGTCGGATTTTTATACCACAAGCCGCGAAGGACTAAAAGAAAAACTTGGGCCAGTTCTTTTTCAACTTCCTGCACAAATAAAATATGATGAAACGCTACTTCAAAAAATTATTGGAAGTATGGATCCGAATTTCATTAATGTCGTTGAATTTAGACATGAAAGCTGGTGGCAAAAAAAAGTATATGATGAGCTGGCCGCCAAACAAATCGTCTTTTGCAGTATCAGCCATCCGAAATTACCGGACAATGTCATCCACAATAATTCGATTATTTATTACCGTTATCACGGTGTTCCGAAACTATATTACTCACAATATGATGAGGAGGTGATTACTGCAACGGGAGTATCCATCATGAATTCGCCAAGTCTGAATTCCGCCTATATTTATTTTAACAATACGGCAACCATGGCCGCAATAAATAATGCAAGACAACTGGAAAGTATTACCAGATCAACTTAACCACTTATCCGTTCTTCATTTTCAATCGAACCTTAGCAAGACTTTCATTAAATTCGGGTTTGTTAAATCCAGACCATGCGGAAAATTTTCTCACCGCTCATGATAATATTTTTGTGGAGTTGCTCACCCAATCCATATCGCGCTTCTAACAAGGCGTATAAAGCGCAGGTAAAAAATTTATCCTATCAACTCAAAACAAAACCGCCGGGCTATTTGCCCGACAGTGGGTCGCAGTGGATCGGCACAACCAATTTTGATTTGCGAAAACCTAATTTCGTCATCATCCATCATACTGCTCAAAATAGTTGCGAACAAACTTTGCGCACATTCACGATCGTTCAATCAAAAGTTAGCGCGCACTATGTTATATGTAAAGACGGAACGGTTCATCACATGCTCAACGACTATTTGCGTGCCTGGCAAGCGGGCGTAAGTAAATGGGGAAACAACACGGATATTAATTCATCAAGTATCGGTATCGAAATTGACAATAATGGTTTTGAACCATTCACCGATATCCAAATCAGTAATTTGCTTTTGCTGTTGGACACGTTGAAAAAAAAATATAACATTCCCACCGGAAATTTTATTGGACATGGTGATATTGCTCCCGGTCGAAAAGTAGATCCTAATTGGCGATTTCCATGGAAGATATTGGCAGACTCCGGTTACGGCAATTGGTTTGGTGACACAACTAATCTCGTCATCCCTCCTTCTTTCGATCATCTCCAGGCGCTACGAATTATAGGCTATGATATGAAAGACACAACCGCCGTCATCGCTGCATTTAAAAGACACTGGTTGCAAGACACAATCAACTTTCAATTAACAGATGCCGACATGAAAGTCCTCTATGATCTTTCAAGGAGATATAACTAAATTCTATGTGCCTATCTACCTATGTGGTCAAAAAAATTTACCACATAGGTAGATAATGTATTGTGGCGAACTTGTGACAAGCAGTATCTACTTATGATCTAATCCGCGAAATCCGCTCAAATCCGTGAAATCCGCGATCATAAAAAGAAACCACCTAACTAAGGTGGTTCTTCACGATAAGGAATATTTATAATTAATGGGTCGGATTCGGAGAAAACGTTGAAGCGTCATGAACACCTTCAGCGATCTCGTCTATCATTTTTGCATTGAACGCATCAAGGTCTTTCGGACTGCGGCTAGTTACAAGTCCGTTGTCAATGACCACTTCCATATCTGCCCAAGTGACGCCTGCGTTTTCAAGATCTGTTCTGATGGATGGAAACGAAGTCATATTTCTTCCTCGAAGCATTCCAGTTTCAATCAACAATTGTGGTCCATGACAAATAGCAGCAACCGGTTTTCCTTCTTCTAAAAATTGTTGAGCAAAATCCACACAATCCTGGTTCACGCGCATCTGGTCGGGATTAATTACCCCGCCAGGTAATACCAGTGCATCATAGTCTTCTGCATCAGCTTTTTCGAGTGGAACATCAACGGGCAATTCAATCGACCAATGATCATGATCCCATGCTTTTACTTTTTCTTTTTGCGGAGATACAATCTGAACTTCGGCGCCAGCTTCCTCCAATGCTTTTTTCGGGCTGGTTAACTCAACTTCTTCAAAACCATTTTCGGTAAGTATCGCTACCTTCTTCCCAGTTAGCTTTCCCATAAAAAATATTTAAAACTTGATTAATCAGATTGACAGCATTAAACATTTCAAAAACAATACCATCATATAACAGGAGCGAAAGAGATTTGTAAACGCGTTTTTCCTTCTTTATGTGAATGAGATATCTATTATATAAACGGATGAATCCAATACAAATTGGCGCAGGCTTTGCAATTGAAGGTCAGACCTGACTACTCCCCAAGGCAACTCCTCTCTATACTAACTTTTCGTTAATCCGGCATTGATAAACTCGCTACGCAACCGCTGCTTTTGAAATTAATATGGATTCGAATTGTTAAAACTAAAACAACAACGAATGAAAAAATTTAGAGCATTTGGAATTACCATCGTGATTATCATAGCAGGTGTGGCCGTTTGGTTTCTTGTATTGAGAAAAAAAGAAAAGCCTGTTGTATTGCAAACAGAAAAACCTGCCTATGGATATATTGCGAGAAGCGTAACAGCTACTGGAACGCTGCAACCTGTCGATACGGTTTCAGTCGGAACGCAAGTTTCCGGAACCATTAAATCAATATATGCTGATTTTAACGCGCGCGTAAAAAAAGGTCAGTTGATAGCTCAGCTTGACAAATCATTATTCCAGGCGCAAGTGGATCAGTATAACGCGAACCTCACTTCTGCTCAAACACAATTTTCTTATCAACAGGACTATTTCAACCGGGAAAAAAAATTGATGGATAGCAACGTGATCAGTCGCCAGGAATATGAAACGGCATCGTTTCAATATAATACAGCCAAGGCAAACGTCATGAGTGTTCGTGCACAATTGCAAACGGCGCAAAAAAATCTTTCATATACAGATATTTATTCTCCGATAGATGGCGTAGTACTCACACGAAATGTCAGCATTGGTCAAACAGTTGCCGCGAGTTTCAATACACCAACGCTTTTTATTATCGCAAAAGATATTTCCCGGATGCAGGTACAGGCAGCAGTGGACGAAGCGGATATTGGAAATGTTTCAAAGGGACAAAATGTAAGCTTTACGGTTGATGCATATCCCGATGAAACTTTTTCCGGAACGGTGCAAGAGATAAGATTGCAACCAACTGTATCGGCCAACGTGGTTACCTACACAACCATTATCAACGCGGCCAATAACAACCTAAAATTAAAACCAGGGATGACAGCTAACATTATCGTATATACGCAGGAAGAAAAGAATGCACTGTTAATTTCATCAAAGTCACTAAAGTTTAAACCCGATTCATCATTATCTAAACAATTCACATTACACAGAATTGTTAAGGATTCAACCAGGCAAAAAAATCAACCTTCGGAATATACCAATGTCTCTTACAACAATCCTGCAGCGAAACAAGATAGTAACCGATCACGAAAAAAAGACGTTGCGTTTGTATGGGTGAAACAAAACACCGACCTATTTCAAAAAAGAATTAAGACAGGATTAAACGATGATACGCATGTGCAGGTTGTGGATGGATTGAATACTGATGAGGAAGTGGTAACGGGAATTGCTTCAACAACAGATAATGCGTCAACAACGAAAGGCGGTGCACAAAAAAGCCCGTTTATGCCACAACGACCAAGAAGTGGAGGTAGCGGTGCACGACGCACGAATTAATTTGATTTATGACAAACAAAATACTTGAAATACAAAATATAAAAAGAGATTTCGTAATGGGCTCAGAAACCGTCCATGCGCTGAAGGGCGTAAGCTTTGATGTTAACGCAGGGGAGTTTGTAACGATCATGGGAAGCAGCGGTTCTGGCAAAACAACCTTGTTAAATATTCTCGGGTGTCTTGATAAACCTACATCAGGAAATTATTTATTGGACGGCGTGAGCATTGGAAATCTATCGCGCAATGATCTCGCAAAATTGAGAAATCATAAAATTGGTTTCGTATTCCAGGCTTACAATCTATTACCGAGAACATCGGCATTAGAAAACGTTGAGTTGCCATTGTTATACAACTCGGAAATTTCCTCGAGGGAAAGAAAAGAAAAAGCCATGAAAGCATTGGAAGCAGTAAAACTTGTAGAAAGAAAAGATCACACTCCGAGCCAGCTTTCGGGTGGTCAACAACAACGTGTTGCCATTGCAAGAGCATTGGTAAATGAACCCGTGATGATATTAGCGGATGAAGCAACGGGAAATCTTGACTCAAGAACTTCTTACGAGATCATGGCATTGATGCAGGAGTTGAATCAACAACAGGGAAAAACTATTGTCTTCGTTACGCACGAGCCGGATATCGCAGCGTTCAGCAATCGCACGATCATGTTGCGTGATGGAAAAGTTTTGAAGGATACAATGAATGATACAAAGAAATCGGCGAAAGAGGTGTTGGCGGCCATTCCGGTGGCGGAAGATTATTAAAACTATTTTTAAATTATTCATGAACATCTTTAACCTGATACGAATCGCATGGAAAGCACTGCAGCGAAATAAACTCCGCGCTTTTTTAACGATGCTTGGAATTATCATCGGCGTCGCTGCTGTGATTGCGATGGTCGCCATCGGACAAGGTTCAAAGAAAAGTATACAGGATCAGTTGTCCAGCATGGGTTCAAATATGATTACGATCAGACCTAACAGCAACATCACTGGGGGTGCAAGACTTGACGCAACATCAGTTCAAACGCTGACAATAGATGATGTAAAAGCATTGCAAAAACAGGCTCAGTATATCAGTGGCGTTTCACCGGCGGCTTCGACACGCGGGCAGGTGATTAACGGAGCGTTGAATTGGCCGACGAGTATGCAGGGTGTAAGTCCGCAATATCTCGATATCAGGAAATGGACATTGAAAGATGGTATGGCTTTTACTGAAACCGACGTTAACAGTGCGGCAAAAGTTTGCCTCATCGGTCAAACAATTGTCGAAAATATTTTTTCTCCCGGTGAAAATCCTGTTGGAAAAATTATCCGGTTTAATAAAATTCCATTCACTGTCATTGGCGTGCTGAATGCAAAAGGCGAAAATGCCTTTGGCCAGGACCAGGACGATATTATTCTCGCGCCCTACACTACCGTACAAAAAAGGATTTTGGCGAGCATTTATTTTCAGAACATTTATGTATCTGCTTCTAGCGACAACTCTACTCAGGCGGCCGTTTCTGAAATATCGAATATACTTCGCACAACACACCGGTTAAAACCAACCGACGAGGACGACTTTGCTGTCAGAACACAGGAAGAATTAATCAATACATTTAGTTCAACGAGTCAATTGTTGACGGTTCTTCTGACGGCTATCGCTGGAATTTCACTGATTGTAGGCGGTATTGGAATCATGAACATCATGTATGTTTCCGTCACGGAACGCACAAGAGAAATCGGGTTACGTATGTCGATCGGTGCACGAGGTATCGATATCCTCTTCCAATTTCTGATTGAAGCGATACTTATCAGTATCTCTGGCGGACTCATTGGTGTCGCGCTAGGTATTACAGCATCACATCTTGTCACAATATTCTTGTCGTGGCCGACACTTGTTTCAAATTCTTCGATTGTTCTTTCATTTTTTGTTTGTGCCATCACGGGCGTTTTTTTCGGATATTATCCAGCGCAGAAGGCGTCCCGACTGGATCCGATAGAGGCATTGCGATACGAATAATGCGCCTTGTATTGGAACAAATTCCCGTTGCCAAGTCAATCGACGTTAATATTCAATAATCAACACGGAAACATTTGTGTAAGGTGATCCGATGTCTCAGGAAAATCGTACTTTTGATTTTCCTTCGCTTGCTTGTCATCTGATAAAGGTTATTGACATCTTTATTTTTAAATTTGCGTCGACAAGAGACAACCCTGATTTATTCTTAAACCTGATCCTGCATAAACAATGTACTGACAATTACCTCTTGTCGCAATTTGAACCTATGACAGCAGAACAACAACGACTCGCAGTAAACAGCATAAAAAAAATACCGCTCGAGCAATGGGGCCCCTATCTGAGCGAAAGACAATGGGGCACCGTGCGCGAAGATTATAGTTCCAACGGTGATGCATGGCATTACTTTCCTTACAGTGACTCTCATAGTCGCGCTTATAAATGGGGAGAAGATGGCATCGCCGGCATTTCTGATTTTTTCCAGAACCTTTGTTTCGCCGTGGCTTTGTGGAATGGAAAAGATCCTGTATTGAAAGAAAGGCTGTTCGGACTTGGCAACAGCCAGGGAAATCATGGCGAAGATGTGAAAGAACTATACTATTACATGGATAATGTTCCGACGCATTATTACATGGAATATCTCTACAAATATCCCCAGCAATTATTCCCATATGACCAACTGGTAAAAGAAAATCGGAACCGGTCAAAAGATGATCCGGAGTTCGAGATACTCGATACGGGTGTTTTTGATAACGATGAATACTTTGATGTCACAGTTACCTACGCAAAGCAGAATGCAAAGGATATTTTTATCAAAATAAATATTCATAATCGATACAATAAAGCAGCCGATATAACGGTCTTGCCTACCCTATGGTTTTATAATCGGTGGACTTACGACCTGGAAAAAAAACCAACTATCAGTGTACGCGACAAAACATCTGTCAAGGCAACACACAGCAGGCTGGGCACTTACTACTTATATTTTCAGCCTCCAAAGGATCGTTTATTTACGGAGAATGAAAGCAACATGGAAAAATTATTCGGCAAGCCGAATGCTGCCGAATTTGTGAAAGATGCTTTTCACGATGCAATTATCAAAGGAGAAAAATTGGACGCTTTGCGTCGAAATAAATCGGGAACCAAGTTTGCTCCCGTCTATAAATATCGCATTGAAGCAGGAAAATCGCAGGAGATTTATTTACGACTCAGCAGCAAGGCACTTGACAATCCATTTGCCAAAGGATTTCAATATATTTTTTTAAATCGAAAGGAAGAGGCAGATACATTTTATAGAGACATTCTTCCTGTAAGCAGCGACTCCGAATTATTTGCGATACAGCGCCAGGCTATCGCCGGGTTATTATGGAGCAAACAGTATTATCATTTTGATGTCGACAACTGGTTACGTTCGAGCGATGGTATTACACCCGTCAATCATGGAAAACAATATGGGCGCAACCATGATTGGAAACATTTAAAAAACCAGGACATTATTGCGATGCCTGATAAATGGGAATATCCCTGGTATGCCGCATGGGACATGGGCTTCCAGTGTATACCCATGGCATTGGTGGACCCCTGTTTTGCAAAACACCAATTGTTGCTGATCATGCGCGAATGGTATATGAAGCCCGATGGACAATTGCCCGCATACGAATGGAATTTCAGTGATGTAAATCCGCCAGTACAAGCCTGGGCGGCGTTACAAGTGTATAGAATTGAAAAAGACAGAACAGGAAAAGGTGATATTGATTTTCTAAAAAGGATATTTCAAAAATTGCTGATCAATTTCACGTGGTGGATCAACCGAAAAGATCCCAACGGAAATAATATGTTCGAGGGTGGGTTTCTTGGGCTTGATAACATCGGTGTTTTTAATCGAAGTATCCAACTGCCCGGACAAATGCAACTCGAACAGGCCGACGGTACAAGCTGGATGGGAATGTATGCATTGAACATGATGGACATGGCGTTGGAAATTGCGATGAAAGATCAATCGTTCGAGGATACGGCAACAAAATTTTTCGAGCAATTCGTACTCATTGCCGAAGCCCTCAACGAACAGGGGATGTGGAATGATGAAGACAAATTTTTCTATGACACCTTATCCATTGCCGGATCTGTTCCACTTCAATTGCGCATACACTCGATCGTTGGTATTACCACCTTATTCGCCGTTTCAGTCATCGACAAAAAGAAATTGGATAAGCTCGCAGATTTTAAAAAAAGAGCACAGTGGTTTGAAAACTACCGGTTGAAAAATAACCGCTTTTGGCCGAATGAAGAAAAGATCGACGGCGAAAGCATTCTGTTATCGCTGGTACCACGCGAGCGATTAGTATCACTCTTGGAACGCTTACTCGATGAAGAACAATTTCTCGCGCCTGGCGGAATCCGCGCATTATCAAAATATCATGAGAAAAATCCATATTCAGTAACAATCGATTCCGTGAACTACACGATACGTTACGATCCCGGAGATTCGACTTCCGACCTTTTTGGAGGAAATGCAAACTGGCGCGGACCGGTATGGATGCCGATCAACTATCTTATCATACAATCGATTCGAAAATATGGAACGTTCTACGGTGATTCATTGAAAGTAGAATGCCCTGTTGGCTCCGGTGTTTTTATGAACCTGGAAGAGGTCGCTGATATGTTAACGATGCGCGTCATCAGCCTGTTTGAAAGGGATGCAGATGGCAATACACCACAGTATGGAATTCACAATTGGTTTTATCAGCGCCCTGAAAACCGGCATCTCAACTTATTCTACGAATATTTTCACGGTGATAACGGCACCGGAATGGGCGCTTCTCATCAAACCGGGTGGACCGCTCTCGTGGCTGAACTGATCAGCGAGCATTCACAACGCACAAAAAGTTTTATCAAAACTCCGACGCCTATGGCCGAGACAGAGCCGTCCGAGGAAATCTAAAAAAATATTTGCCGGTTCTTTGCATCAATCATGATTTCTGACGTTATGGTATTTTATTTTATTTTTACTGCTATCCATTATGCAAGCCATCATTGAAGAAATCAGGAATTTATTTTCGTCTTACAGCAAAGAACCGGTTTGCAGCATTCAGAAAATTCCACAATCAGGCAGTATCAGGATTTATTTCAGGCTGGCAACACGCGACAGTTCGTTTATTGCAACCTATGGCATCAACGTGCAGGAAAACCAAACCTTTATTCAATTCAGCAATCATCTTCGAAAAATGGATTGTCCTGTACCTGAAGTATACGCCGTCAACGAAGAGAAAACAATTTATATCCAGGAAGATTTTGGCGACATTTCGCTTCTCAATAAACTTGAACAACATGGTTATACAGACTATGTATATAGACTATTTAAAAAAAGTCTGAAGGCACTTGCGCATTTGCAAATCGAGGGCAACACCGGCATGGATTATAACTGGTGTCTCACGTCAAAAGAATTCGGAAAACAGGCAATACTCAGCGATCTTTTATACTTCAAATATTATTTTCTCGACACACTTCAAATTCCGTACGACAAAGAGAAACTGATCGATGATTTTGAAGCATTGAGTAATTATCTCAGCTATGTAGATCATAAATATTTTATGTTCCGCGATTTTCAGAGTCGTAATATTATGATCAAAGATGATGAAGTTCATTTTATCGATTTCCAGGGTGGGATGAAAGGCGCGTTGCAGTATGATGTTGCATCGATGTTGTGGCAGGCAAAGGCGGAATTATCGGACGAATGGAAAAATAACCTACTCGAATACTACATGGATTGCGCGGAAGAAATTCTTCAACAACCAATCGATCGCGCAAGATTTACCAGCCAGTACAATGGATATGTTCTGATACGCTTACTACAAGTGCTGGGAGCGTATGGATTTCGTGGATTGTTTGAACGTAAGGCACATTTTCTTATCAGCATCCCACTTGGATTAAAAAATCTAAAATGGTTTTTAGGAAATAAACAAGTTGGCATTGTATTACCCGAATTTGGCAGACTGCTCAATTTGATTGTCGATGAAACAGTCATTGGCCGATTTGAACCGGTTCGTGCCGATGATCAAACACCGTTAGTTGTATACATTAATAGTTTTTCATACAAGTCGGGAATTCCGGTTGATGAAAATGGACACGGAGGAGGATTTGTATTCGATTGCAGAGGTGTGTTGAATCCCGGCCGCGAGCAAGTTTATCGATCACAAAGTGGGAGGGACAGAGAAGTAAAGGACTACCTCGAGCAACAAACAAAAATGCCTGAGTTTTTAAATAGTGTATACGACATTGTTGATATCAGTGTCGAAGATTATATCAAAAGAGGAAAGAAAAGTTTGATGATCAATTTTGGTTGCACTGGCGGGCAACATCGAAGTGTATACGCCGCGGACGCTATGGCAAGACACCTCAGAAATAAATTCAAAGTAAAAATCGATCTTCATCACAGGGAGCAGGAGAAAAAAAATTGGGAAAATAAATAGAGCGCATATTAGGACTTCTATGAAGTCTTCACATTTACTTGATATTTTTCACAATATCTTTGCCAGCACATTTGCTCACAATGTATTACCTCATTTACGGCTTTCTATATATCCTTTCACTTCTCCCGTTGAGATTTCTATATCTCATTGCTGACGCTGCTTACCTGGTTTTTTATAGAATTATTGGCTATCGAAAAGAAGTAATTTTAAACAATATCAGACTCGCATTTCCGGAAAAGACCGAAGCAGAGCATTTGCGAATTACAAAGGACTTTTATTTCAACTTCGTTGACAATTTTATTGAGATGTTGAAACTTTTATCCGCAAGTCGAACCTTTATCGAAAAACATTTCACGCTTGATAATCCGGAAGTACTCGAACATTTTTATAAGCAGGGAAAAAAAATTCAACTTCATCTTGGACACACTTTCAATTGGGAACTCGCCAATATTGCGATACCTTTTCGAACACCATTCACTTTTATCGTAGTCTATATGCCACTGAGCAATAAAATTTTTGACAGACTACAGATTCATTTACGGTCGCGCACTGGGACGGTTTTGCTTGCTGCAACAAAAATGAAAAGGGAAATTATTCCGTATCGCAATAAACAATATATGCTGGCGCTAGTGGCTGACCAGGCGCCGGGAGATTCGTTAAATGCATATTGGTTGAATTTTTTCGGTTACCCGACACCGTTTGTTCGCGGGCCGGAACGCGGTGCAAGAGCAGGGAACATCCCGGCGGTATTCGTGGATTTTTACAAAACGAAAAGAGGATACTACCATGCAAGATTAGAAGTCGGTTCTGACAATCCTGCTGCACTGCCGGAAGGAGAGCTTACGCGCCGCTACGTTGCATTTCTTGAAAAATGTATTCGTGAGAGACCCGCCCTGTGGCTATGGAGCCATCGCCGCTGGAAACACAACTGGAAACCCGAGTATGAAAATATGTGGATCGACAAAAAGCCTGAACCAGCCAACAGCATCTCGGTTTAATAATTGCCAGGCACTTGTTAATGAAAAATGAATTCCTCTATCACTATCCGTTCAAATCCGTAAATCCGCGATCCTAGTTCAACACACTCTTATCTTTCACAATTTCTATTTTTTGATTCTTGATTGCATTCCACCCTCCCAGCACGTTTCTTATGTTGTGAATGCCTTGTCTCTTTAACATCGACGCAGCAATGGCACTACGATATCCATGACCACAATGAATATACACATTGTCGTGATCGTCGATATCTACCATACTTCCCGGATCAGTAAGTTTATTGACTGGAATGTTGGTCGCACCTTTAATATGACCCTCGGCAAATTCTGTTTCGCGACGCACATCGATGACAACAATTCGGTCATCGAATGGCAGATCCATCGCTAATTCATCAGCCTCAACATTTACAACCATATCAATCGGCTGATCGGCTTTTTTCCAAATCTCAAAACCTCCATCCAGATAACCTTTCATCTGATCAAATCCAACTCTTGCAAGACGTATAAGACTTTCGCGCTCTGTGCCTGGATCAGTAACGAGTAGAATGGGTTTGTCAAATGGTAATAAACTTCCGGCCCACTCCGCAAACCGGCCATTTAATCCAATATTAATCGAGCCTGGAACAAATCCATCTGTAAATTTCGCAGCGTCACGTGTATCGAGGACGATGACATCTTCGTCGTTCAACCAGTTTTTAAATTCATCTACACTTAACGGCTTCAATCCATTTTCCAAAACCTCATCGAGACTTTCATATCCTTCCTTGTTTATTCGTGCGTTGACTGCAAAATATTGCGGAGGTGCATCCAGTCCGTCTGTCACTGCTTTAATAAATTCGTCGCGACTCTGATCCTGCAATGCATAGTTGCCTTCTTTTTCATCACCTATCGTGCTGTATGTATCGGGACCTAAATTCTTTCCGCAACTACTTCCTGGTCCGTGGGCAGGATATACCACAACGCTATTTGGCAGCGGCATAATTTTATCACGTAGTGAATCATACAGCATCGAGGCGAGTTGCGCCTCCGTAAGGTTTCCGCTGCTGAGATCCGGGCGGCCAACATCGCCAACGAAAAGCGTATCTCCGGTAAAAATGGCCGCAGGATTTTCTTTTTCATCTCTCACCAGGTAACATGCCGACTCAAGAGTATGACCAGGAGTATGAAGCACTTCAATCTCAATATCACCTAATGGAAATATCTCACCGTCCTTTGCCTTGTAAATCGGGAAATTGGTCTCTGTATCTGGACCATAAACAATCGGGGCTCCAGTTAATTTTGCCAGGTCAAGGTGACCGCTGACAAAATCAGCATGAAAATGCGTTTCAAAAATATATTTGATGGTTGTGTTCCGCTCGCGGGCTAATTCAATATAAGTCTCAATATCCCGAAGCGGATCGATAATTGCCGCTTCGCCTTTACTTTCAATGTAATATGCAGCCTCACTAAGACACCCTGTATACAGTTGCTTGATGAACATTTATCTTATTTTGACACAAAGTTAGTCAAATAAGCAAAATGTGCTGAAAGAGATGAATGTGAGAATGTGGAGATGTGAAGATGTGGAAATGAAGCGCGGATTTCGCGGATTTGAGCGGATTTCGCGGATCTTGCAGTTCAATATCATTTTGAATATTGATTATTTCTTCAGTGAAAAAAGCTGACGTTGTTAATCAATTTTCAACCGGAAGATCCGCGAAATCCGCGATTCATTTTCACATTCCCACATTTCCACGTTTTCACTCCAAATCAGTCGATCAGATCATCAACCGTCTTCATAATATCTGCAATACGGTCATGGTTAATAGTATAGTGAATAAATTTTCCGTCACGCTCGGTCTTCACGATGCCGGCGCGACGAAGAATCGCAAGATGTTGTGAAGCCACAGATTGCTCGAGGCGTAATTGAATATATAATTCTGTTACGGTGAGTTTTTTATTTTCATCGAGAATTCGGACAATTTGTTGACGCAATTTGTGATTCAACGCACGCAAAATCATTGAGGCCTTTTTAAGATTTAAAAAATCTACCTTAACGGGCGCCCCTTCCGATCCATTAGTGTTCACAATCATCCAATAATTGCTAGTCGTTGCGGTCATCGTAAATTGCTATTTTGAATTAAAAATATTATAAAGTTAACAAATTTAACCCCTGAGCTCCATAAAATCAAGACTGAGCCCGGAAATAATAATATATTTATTTTTTTTCATGAGTGAAGAACTCTTTGAGGTAAGATGGCTCGCTATAAATCAGGTCGGTAAACTCACGTGTTAAGTATTTATGATCTGCAATTTTGGCCAGCGTCGGAGCGAGACCGGAACCGTCGATAAAAAAGGCGCGTGGACTGGAAACTATATCTTTCCACTTAACGGTACCATTTCCTGTGAAAAAAACATCTTGTTGTAAAAGATAATCTTCAAATGAGTTTTTATTTAATATCATGGCGCACGGCGGCATGATTTCTTTGATTTCATTTGAGTACAGGGCGGTGAAAACCTCCATTCGTCGGGCATCGATCATTGGGCAAATGAGGTAGTTTTCTGAATTGGGGATGTGCCCTTCGGTTGAAGCCGCCATCAAATACAAGGTATTGACAGTAATCAATGGAATTCTTAGCGCAAAGCAAAAACCTTTTGCTGCTGCCATTCCAACACGAAGCCCCGTGTATGAGCCCGGACCATCAGCCACAGCAACAGCTTGCAGTGCATCCATTTTGATTCCTGTTTGTTCCATCATCTCTTTGACAGCTACATGCAACCATGTCGCATGTTCCTTTTGCTCTTTGTTTTCCACAATCATTAATGGTGAACCATCGCGG
>Ga0163162_10000203_pt1 | contig 54901 bp, 53 predicted proteins | sample S55metaG_FD_115310 | JGI IMG/M metagenome (GOLD analysis project Ga0163162, IMG submission 115310) | Switchgrass rhizosphere microbial communities from Kellogg Biological Station, Michigan, USA - S5-5 metaG | ecosystem: Host-associated > Plants > Roots > Rhizosphere > Soil | place: USA...
CTTTTCACCGGGTTAGCCATTGCCGCCCGGACCGCCTTGTAACCTACTGTCAGCCAGGCTATGACCAGGGATAGCATCAATGCCAGGAAAAAGATGTCCCATCGCAGCTGAATGCGGTAATAGAATTCCGAAAGCCAGCGGTGTGCAAAGTAATAGCCCAGCGGCGCCGCAACTATGAATGCAGCCAGCGGCAGGAGCGTGAATTCCCGGGAGAACAGGACAAGGATATTGCCTATCGATGCGCCCAGCACTTTCCGCACTCCCACCTCCTTTGTCTTTTGCACGGCCATAAAGGACACGAGCCCATAAAGGCCAAGACAGGAAATAAAGATAGCCAGTGCGGCGCACCATCGCACCAGCTCCGACGTAATGGCTTCCGTCAGGTAAAAGTGTGCAATGCTTTCGTCAAGGAATTTACAGTCATATATGTAGGTGGGATAGATACCTGCAAATTTCTTTTGCACCTGTTCCAGCGCATTTTTCATCTGCTGAGGCTCCAGGCGGAGGGCAATATAATTATAAGCGCCCGGTGAAGATGCCATCACGAGCGGGACGATCGGCTTGTGGAGCGATCGGCTGTTGTAATCACGGACCACACCCACTACCTGGAATTTCCATCCCGGGTTATTCAGGGCCATCGCTTTGCCAAGCATTTCCTCAGGGGATCTAAGCCCCAGCATTTTTACCAGCGTCTCATTGACCAGCAGTTCCCGGACAGCCGTGTCCCGGTTGTAGGGCAGGCGGCCTGCTGCCAATCCGATGTGAAAGGTAGCCAGGTAGTCCGTATCTGCGAATTGCATGCCCACTTTAAAGTCCCCTTTCGCCGCCCTGTTGTCAAAATAGAATTCTTGTTCCATGGACATGGCGCTGGACGGTACATCCATGCACAGGCTGGTATTTACAACACCCGGCACCCTGGACAGTTCCTGTTTCAGATAGCCGTATTTAGTACGGTCGGCGCTGTCACTGGGCAGCTCTATGTAGGCTGTGGCCGCTTTTTCAAAGCCCATGGGGCGGTTGCGGAACAAATGCATCTGCCGGACAACGACCACAGTGCCGAGGATCAGCAATTGAGCGATGACAAACTGGAATACTACCAGCCCCTTTCTCAGCGATACTCCTCCAATGGTGCGGGCAGTGATCTTACTCTTGATGGCCTCGATGGGATTGAAGCCGGACAGTACAATGGCAGGATAAAAACCAGCCAGCACGACGATGGTCACCCATGCTGAAAAAAGGAACAGCAGGAAAGAAGGTGAATATAACGCACCCAGGGCGATGGGCTTTTGCATCAGCTGCCGGAGAAAAGGCAGCGCGAATTGCGCCAGCAGACAGCCGAGCGCAAGGGAGAATAAGGTGATCAGCCCGGTCTCGAGGATGAATTGCCGGAAAAGCTGCCGCCTGTTGCCGCCCAAAACCTTTCTTACGCCTACCTCCCTTGCCCTGTTCACTGATGCCGCGGTGGAAAGATTGATGAAATTGATGCAGGCTACCGCCAGGACAAAGGCCCCGATCAATCCCAATACCCATAATATTTTCCCGGAAAGCCCATTTCCTTTAAAAGTCGGATACTCCCCATTGCCATGCAGGTCGGCCAGCGGCTGCAGCACAAGCTGTGAACTTGTTTGCGTCTTTCCCTTCTCTTCATCGTAATACTTTTTCACCAGGGCCGGCAGCCGTGCCTGTAAGCCACGATCTCCGGCATGTTTGGGCAGCAGCACGAACAGCTGTGAGGAGGGGCTCGCGTAATGCCACCGGTCCTTATATTTGAAAGATTCATCTTGCAGACCTTTCATCGTGGCATACGACATTCCGATCTTCACCTGCACATCTGTATTTTCCGGGAGGTCCTTGAATACACCCACTACCCGGAAAGGGATCCGGAACGACCATAACTGGATCGTCCGGCCCAGGGCGTTCTTCCAGCTTCCAAAATAATTATTGGCAAAACTTTCGGTGATCACAGTCGTATTAGGTTCTTTCAACGCCACCGCATTGCCCGCCAGCCAGGTGAAATCAAAGATCCGGAACAGGTCAGGCTCCGAAAAAAAGATGCCTTGCTCCTTGAACTTCTTCTCTTCAAGCTTGCTTCCGGCAGGAGCCGGAACAAAGACCTGCGAGGGTCCCAGGGCCCAGGTGGCGGCGATATTTTCCACGTCCGGGTATTCCATCCGCATTACATCCGCCAGTCCCAGGGGAACACCTTCGGTCCGCCCGACGACCTGGCCATTGCTCCAGTTCCTGTAAGAAGTCACGACCCTGCAGATACGGTCCTTCCGGGACTGATAGGCGTCGTAGCTCTTCTCATACCGGATCACCAAAAAAGTCAGCAGACAGACGGCAATGCCTACCGCCAGTCCCAGGATATTCAACACGGAAAAGATCTTATTCCGGCGCAGCACCCGGATGGCAAGGGTAATATAGGACCTCAGCATGGAAGATAGTTTCCAATCTGTCAGCAAAAATCAGCGCGAAATACAAATGGTTGATTACCAAAAAAATGTCCTATGCCTCTACAGGCGCCCTGTCCGCTTTTGATACAGCGGGCGACCTCTTTTGTGACAGGCGATCGTTCACATAATACATCAGCACAATGCAGACGATAAATGCCCCGATGGTGACATAGCCCAGCACATCATAGTGCAACAGTCGCCCCGCAGCATCCTGGCCGATCAGCCAGCCGCCGACAACAGAGGCGATCCCGCCGCCCAACTGCTGCACGGAAGAGTTAACGGCCATAAAAGCACCTCTGTCCTTCATGTCCGGAACGCCGGAGATCAGCGCCTGCGAGGGAATGAATCGTGACATCACGGCAGTGTACATCAGCGTGTTCACGATCAGCACTTCCCATAAAGGTGTCACGGAAAGATGTGTGACAATAACGACCATGATCGCAGCCATGAGACTCCCGCCGATGAATACCTTGTAGGTTCCAAATTTATCGCTCCATTTACCGATGAGGGGACCGCTGAAAAGACCGGTAAAGCCTGCTACGATGAATACTATGGGTAGGATCTTTTCGCTTACCCCTACATTCTTTACCAGGAAAGCGCTGGAATAGGGCATCATCAGAAAGCCGCCCGTGGAAAGAAAGACCGTTGCCGCAAATGCAACGATATAGGTAGGATTGGAAGCTGTCCTGGCCAGGTGCAGCAAAGGCTGTTGAACGGCCCTTTCTTTCAGGTGAGCATTCACAGGTTTCATCCCCCGGGCAATGGCAGCCATCGTAGCCAGGCAGAGGCCTACGATAATAAGGAAGGGCATATGCCATCCGTATTGATTGGCAAAAAATAATCCGATGGGGATGCCTGCCACCTGGCTTACAGCAAAGGCCATTTGCACGAAGCCCATCACACGGCCTCGTACCTGCAAAGGAAAGACGTCGGCCAGGATGGCCATGTTGACAGACATCAGGACTCCGCCGAATATGCCTGTGACCATCCGTGCCATCAGGAGGAAACCGTAGTCCGGGGCAATGCCGCAGAGGATAGTGCCCAGCGTGAATCCGGCGTAAAAGAATAATAGCATCTTTTTCCTGTCAAACTTATCTGCAAAGCCTGCTGCCAGTATGCCCGAAATGCCGGCGCTGAAAGCATAGACAGATACCACCCAGCCAAACTGGGAAGGACTGATCTTCAGGATTCGGATCAGGAGTGCCCCCAGGGGAGCCATTACCATGAAATCCAGGATGACGGTGAATTGTACCAGGGACAATAGCAGGATCATCAATTTCTGGTATCGGGAAAAAACAGGTGTTTGTGCGGGTTGTGTGCTCATATACTATAAATGAATGTTCGTTTAATTAATAAGACAAAAAATTTTTATTTGGACTTCATACAGGTGATATCGGGCACAGGCTCATCGGGTCCTGGCTTCAGTGCCTTTAATACCAATGAAAGGGTCTGCATCAGCATAGCATCCGTCAGCTCGAATTTTTCCCCTGCCTGGTTCATTCCCGCCTTATGGTATCTGACCAGGTTGTACAAAGGCGCAAAGGCCACCGACCAATAAACTTCGAAAGGCATGACAACCAACTCTTTATTACGGATTGCTTTGCTGACAAAGCGGCTCATGATCTCTTTAAAGCTTTTGTCCCGCATGCCAAAGGACTTTGCCTGTAAGGGAATAAATTTGAATTGCTCCAGAAAATGCGCCTCATCCGAATGCCTGATCACATACTCCGCCCTTCGCTTCCATTGGATAGCCAGCCCGGTGGCGAAATCCATTTCCGGATCGAAATCCTCCAATACATAAGCGAAATATTTATCCAGCTCCCTTTTGTGCAGCTGCAGGAGCAGATCCTCCTTGTCCGAAAAGTAAATATAGATCGTGGCCGGGGATACACCCGCAGCCCTTGCCAACTTCTGCATGCTCAGCCCCTCAAACCCTTCATTGACAACCATTTCCAGGGCTTCCCTGTAAATGGCCTCTATTTTATTTTCATCCCTTGTTCTCATGAATGCAAATATAAGTGTTGACCCCATGACCCTTCAGGTTTAATACATAGGCAAATATAAATGAATGTTCATTCACTTTAAAACGAAGTTTTCCACATCCTGCCGTCACGGGCCGGCTGTGCATGATCCCGGGTTGTCCGTTCATCCTGATGTTCGCCCCATGTCTTCCAGCGCAGGGACCGTAATTCCCGATTGTCTTATGTCAGGATCAGGCCCATTACTATCTTTACAGGGTAAACGAGATGACAACCTACGATGCAACACCCCGATATTCTCCCATTACTTTAATTATCCCTTAACAACCATGCGTATTACAAGCAAAATATGGCTGGCAGCCACTATGCTCGGCCTTGCATCCTGCAGCGACCGCGACAAGGATGACGTCACAGACACGGTTAACCGCGCCGGTGCGGTAGAGACGGCTGTCACCGTACAGCACGCCGACAGCACCCACGACGTGCTGCTCACCACCCATAAAGTGTGGGTGAATTTTCATGAATTCAGGACGGTTGTCCACCAGGACACCATTCCTGCGCTCGGCATCGAGAATGCCACAGCCGAGAACGAGGATGGCGATACAAAAAAGGTGAGTGTAAAAAAAGATTACGAGATCTACATAACGCTGAAATGAAAAAGACGAAGCACATAGAGCTCATATTGATCACCGCTGCATTGGCAAGCTGTCATCGTCCCAATAACGAATGGCAGAATGGCAACAGAACGTATGTGCGCGGCGACAGCACAGCCCCGTATTCCCGCGCCTATCATTCCCACGCCAGTCCTGTGCTCTGGTACTATGCATTCAGGCCTTACGGCAACTGGTACAATGGGTACTATCAACGGGCAGGATATTATTCCGGCGCCATTAGCGAAGCCAGCAACATCGGCAGCAATGGGTACAAAGGCAGTGTCGTCAGGGGTGGTTTTGGCGGCGGATCATTTTCCGTATCCTCCTGACCCTCTTTTATCCGGCAAACAACACCCTTCAAACACATTATAATATGGAAAGGATCGTCATTAATCCCCGCAATAACTGGCAGTCAGCCGTAGAAAAATTAGGTTTTGGCTTCCACTCTACCAATGTCCCTTACTGGGACGAGAGCGCCTGCTACCAATTCAAAATGGACGAGGTGCTATTCATCGAAAGGGCATCGGCCGAGCTCTGGGATCTTTGCCTGGGGGCCGTACAGCACGTAATGGATAATAATCTCTATCATCATTTCGCCATCCCCCCCGATTTCATTCCTTATATCGAAAGGACGTGGACGGAAGATCATCCTGCTATTTACGGCAGGTTCGACTTTGCTTATAAGGGTGGTCAGCTGAAGCTCCTGGAATTTAATGCCGATACGCCTACCAGTCTCTACGAGGCCGGCATCGTACAATGGTTCTGGCTGCAGGACTTCGACAAGAGCAAGGATCAGTTCAACAGCATACACGAGAAGCTCATCGCATACTGGCGCTACCTGAAGAGCTTTCTTCATCCGGCGCCGCTTCATTTCACCTGCGTGAAGCAATCCCTGGAGGACCTTACCAATACTGAATACATGCGCGACTGCGCAATGCAGGGAGGATTGGATACGCGCCTTATTTTTGTGGATGACATAGGCTGGGACCAGGATGCAGGCGTATTCATGGACATGGAAGAGCGGCCTATGCAGAACATCTTCAAGCTGTATCCCTGGGAATGGATGGTCAACGAAGATTTCGGTGTCAATATCCTCATGGACAGGAACCGGGCTTTTTGGGTAGAGCCTGCCTGGAAAATGCTTCTCTCCAACAAGGCACTGCTGCCCATATTATGGCAGCTCTATCCTGAGTGTCCCTATCTGCTGCCGGCTTATTTCGAGGAGGGCAAGCTGACCAAATTTGTAAAGAAGCCTATCCTTTCAAGGGAAGGCGCCAACATCGACATCGTGCGGGATGGCAGGTCTGTTTATTCCACGAGAGGAGAGTATGGTAAGGAAGGGTATATCTACCAGGAGCTGTTCGAACTTCCGTCCTTCAGCGGCAATTACCCTGTGCTGGGAAGCTGGATCATCGGTCAGGAGCCGGCCGGCATGGGCATCCGTGAGTCCGGGCAGCTGGTGACGGACAACCTTAGCCGCTTTATCCCGCATCTTATTCTTTGATGGTTCTCCTTTTAAGGCTGATCCTGCGCGTTCCCGGAAGGCGGGTAGGTATTTCGTCACCCAAAAGTTTCCCCCAGGGCTTCAGTTCATCGATCCTGTCAAAAATGATCTTCAGGATGCCGATGAAAGGAATGGAAAGGAACATGCCCGAAATGCCCCAGACCGCACCGCCCAGCAATACCACGAGGATGGAGATCAGCGCATTGATCTTTACTTTCGATGAGACAATATAAGGGATGAGGAAATGATTGTCCGTGAACTGGATGACCACATAGGAAATGATAATACCAACCTGTGTGCCGAGCCCGTCTTTGGTGATGGTCGCCACCAATAAAGGCAGGAAGATAGCGAGGAGCCCCCCGATGAAGGGTAGGACATTCAAAAGGGCGCCCAGCACGCCCAGCAGTACCGCATAGGGCACGCCCAACAGCAGCAAAGCCAACGTATTAAGAGAAGCTACGATCAAGCCTTCCAACAGCAGGCCCGCCATATAGCTTTGGATCGCTCCCCTGACCTGGCGAAGTACCGTTGCCACCTCGCTGGCATTCTCTTCGGCGAATATTTCATAAATGAAATTGACGAGCAGTGTCTTGTAGTACAGCAGCAAAAAAGTATAGACGGGCAGGAGCGTGGCCGTGGTCAGCGTGCCGGCTACTGTTCCCAGTAATTGTCCCACCAGCGGTTTGATGCCTGCCTGGGCTTCTCCCAGGTATTGGTTCTGCTTTGCCATCGGTACATTGAAATCCCGCGTCAGGGTTGCCTGCAGTTTCGCCAGCAATTCCCCGAATCTTTTACGCAGCAGGGGCAGCTGATCCGTAAAATGCATCATCTGCGTGGCCAGGAAGTACCAGATGCCAGCGATCACCACGATGCCCGCTATCAGCGCCAGGGTAATGGACAGCACTTTGGGGATCTTCCAGGTCATCAGCCTGTCCACCAGCGGATTCAGCAGGATGGCCAGGAACATGGCAAATGAAAAAGGGATAAGGATGCCCCGCAGGTTGGCCAGGGCATACGAGCACAGGATCAGTCCAAAAAGAATGACTGTGGCTCGCAGGTAAAAGGGATACTTTTTAAGTACGGGCATAAGGGGAATTGATATCTCCTTATATAGCTTTTAGCGTGCCGGTTTTTTTCAGGGGAAAAATACCCTATCCCGTGCCTGGCGCAGGCTGCATGTGTACACAAGCTGAGTATATTATTCCTCACCCTTGGAATTTTCTTTTTATTTTTAGCCCCTCATGCCTTCGTCTTCCGCTAAAAAACTTCGCCCTCTGCAGCTTGCTGCCGTCATTTTCCTCACCGTCTCCGGAGGTCCTTATGGGCTGGAGTCGCTTTTTACCTATGTTGGCAACCAGGGAGCCCTGCTGTTGCTGCTGGTGACGCCCCTGCTATGGGATGTGCCCACGATCCTCACCGTGCTGGAGCTGAACAGCCTCATGCCGGTCACCGGGGGCTACTATCAATGGGTAAAGCGGGCCCTGGGCATCCGGTGGGCCTTTTATGAAGGATGGTGGACCTGGCTGTATACTTTTATCGACCTGGCCATCTATCCCGTGCTGTTCATAGGATATGCCGCCTTCTTTTTTCCGGCGATCGACGCTTACAAGGTTCTCATCTGCCTGGCGATCATCTGGTCTTCGGCCTTGCTGAATATCCTGGGCATCGTACCTGTTGGGAAAACATCTGTCTTTTTGGGAATTATGGTACTGGTGCCTTTCCTCGTCCTTTTTATTGTATTGCTTACCCGGCATACCGGCATTCCCGCCATACCCACACCGTCCCTGCACGGGCTGGGTTTTTCTCCCGTGGCGATGGGGCTTTATACAGTGATGTGGAATTTCATCGGGTGGGATAATGCCACCACCTATGCCGGAGAAGTGCGACGGCCCGCCCGGTCTTATCTGTTATCCATCACCCTGGCTTTTATCCTCATCGTAGGGGTCTATATCCTCTCGGCGCTGGCCGTTCAGCGCAGCGGTATCAGCGCAGAGACGCTGGACAATGGTAAATGGCCCGTGCTCGGCACACTCGCAGGAGGCCATTGGCTGGGCGCCCTGCTGGCCGCCGGGGGCATGGCCAGTACGCTGGGTCTTTACTCCGCCGTGCTCCTTTCGGTATCGCGCGTCCCCCAGGTGATGGCTGCCGACAGCCTGCTGCCCTCCTGGCTTTGCCGGCTCCATTCCCGTTTCCAGACCCCCTATCTTTCTATCATCGCTTCCTCCGTCGTCGTCAGCATACTCATCCTTTGGACCTTCGAGGACCTCGTGGTCATGGACATCGTTTTGTACGGCGCGGGTCTGTCACTGGAATTCGTCACCCTCTTTGTGTTACGCATCAGGCAGCCATTGGCGCATCGCCCGTTCAGGATCCCGTTGAACAACGCCGGCCTGTTGCTGATGATCCTGCTCCCCGTTGGCGTATATGCCATCGCTCTTTCCGGCGCCCTCACTTCCTCCGGGACAATGGCCATGCCTGCGCTTATTTCCATAGGGATGCTGATCTCGGCAGAACTCGGTTGGCAATTGGTCCTCTGGAGGACGCCGGCCTTAAAACAACAGACATGAAAATTCTTTCTTTCCTTATATGGATGCTGCTCCCTGCGCTGGCGGCCAATGCCCGGCCTCCCATCCATGTGCTTGTCCTGTACGAGAATGGCGGTCATCATATTGAATACTCCCGCGCTGCAAAGGTCTGGCTCAACCAGCTGGCCGTCGACAGCAATCTCGTCATCGACTATATCAATAATACCAATACCATCAACGATAGCACCCTTGCGCGTTACAACCTCTTTATTCAGCTGGACTTTCCACCGTATGGCTGGGTGCCGCAAGCCGTAACGGCTTTCGAACATTACATCGGGGAAGGCAGAGGGGGCTGGATCGGCTTTCACCATGCCACGCTGCTGGGAGAATTCGACGGCTATTCCATCTGGCCCTGGTTCTCCCATTTCATGGGCGGCATCCGCTGGAAAAATTATATCGCGGATTTTGCAGCAGCCAGTGTCAGGGTGGAGGATGCTGCTCATCCCTGTATGAAAGACGTACCCGCTTCATTTCTCATCGAAAAAGAGGAGTGGTATACCTGGGATACAAGTCCCCGCCCGAACGTGCACGTGATCGCCAGTGCGGATGAGTCGACCTATTCCCCGAACTCCACCATCAAAATGGGCGATCACCCCGTCATCTGGACGAATGAACATTATGCCGCCCGGAATATTTATATATTTATGGGACATTCGCCGGATCTTTTTAACAATAAGGTATATACGACAATTTTCAGGAATGCAATATTTTGGGCAGCAAATCGTTAAGCAGCCTTACTACACACACATAACCCAACCTTAACTCCACCTTAACCCCTCCATAACCCACAGGTAACACACGTGTATGATCTTTGCGGCGACAAAACGTTACAGCGCTGTAATCCTATTCAGAAAAAAACCGTTTCAACATGACAACACGTACTTTCCTTGGAACATGCCTTATTATCATCGGCCTTTCCACTTCCGCACAAGCCCAGAATTTTCACACCGTCTTTCATTCCATACAACAGGTGAATGCCCTGCTGGACTCCCTGGAAACCCCCCATTTACAACTGGTAGTCCAACAGCCCGACAAGAATAACATGAAATTCCGCATTGCCTTCTTCAATCCCAACAGCCGCCATGCGACGATCATCATCCGTAAAAAGGACGACATCTATTTTCATGAGAATGTTGCGGGCCAGGAGTATGCCAGCATGTATGACTTCAATCAGCTGGAAGACGGAGACTATCAGGTAGTGGTGGTTGGAGGAAAGGAGAAAGTGTCCACCAGCATCAGTATTCATACTGAAACACAGGTGAACAGGCAGGCCGTCCTGCACTAGGCAGCCAAGCCATAGGTAGCTATATGCCTGAAGGAGCCTTAATTTGCGTTGGTCATCCAGCAACCACCGCCCAATAGAATGGCCCGCTCATTAGAACACCAATGCTCAGTGATAACGAAAATTACAGCGACGGAAGGCTATATCGCTGCCGACAAAGCAGAAAAACCACAAAACACCTAACAAAACCATAAACCATAAACCAGAAACCAAAAAAAACCAAACCCCCGGAAAACCTAACGTTCCTTAGCCTTCTGCAGCTGTATCCACCTTTCACTCTTCCCCAGCAGCTGCGATACCTCCTTATTACTATCGCTGAAGGAGAGCGCCGTCCGCGTGATGAGTGACTTGATCATATCCATGATATGCTTCACGTCGTGACCGTTCTGCAGCGCCTCCGCAATAGCTGCCGTCAGTTCCGGGTGTTCATGCCAGCTCTTCTTGACCGATGTATAACAAAATTGCCTGTCATTTTCTGGAATATCGCCTAGTGTAATGGGACCCTTGCCTACATATCTCATGGAAATGCGGTTGACAAGATGCTGCAGTTCCCGGATATTCCCATGATAATCCCGTTCCTTTAAATAATCGATCACGGCAGGATCGATGGGGGGCATCTCTGCTTCGGAAAACCGTTTCCGCAGGAAGAAATTCACCAGTGCAGGGATATCTTCTCTTCGCTCATGCAGGCTGGGCATGTTGCATTTCCAGAGGGAGATGCGATCATACAGGTCCTTTCTGAAATTTCCCCTTTCCGCTTCTTCTTCGAGGTTGCGGTTAGTGGCGCTCACCAGCCGGAAGTCCGTTTGCTTCCATACATTGCTGCCCAGCTTCTTGTATACACCCTCCTGGATCACCCGCAGCAGCTCTGCCTGCATGCGCAATGGCAGTTCTCCGATCTCGTCCAGGAAAAGGCAGCCATTGTCTGCCAGGGCGAAGGCGCCTTCCCGGCTATGGTCGGCCCCCGTGTAGGAGCCTTTTTCATGACCGAAGAACTCGCTGCCTGAAAGTTCTGTCCGGATGGTGGTGCAATCGATCAGCACCAGGTTGGCCTGGTTCCGTTGTTTGTCGACCGCGTGGATCAGCCGGGCCATGGACTCTTTTCCTGTGCCCCGCTCACCCATAATGAGGACCGCGCTTTCGGAATAGGCAGATACCTCGATGGCATCCCGGATCAGTTTTTTCAAGGCTCTGCTTTCTCCGATGATATGGTTGCGTACTGCGGATGACCGCATCATGATCTCGATGGTGCGCCATCGTATGAACTTATCGCCAAGGCATTCGAAGCTGTCGTCACAGGAGGAGTATTCGAAATAATATTCCGCACCGAAGCTAAAGATCCGCATGACCTCTTGCCTGCTCAAAGGCTCAGGGGAGGTGTTCAGGACAATGACCCTGTTGCCCCGCTGCTTCAATTGTATATTCAACAAAGAAACAAGATTGTCAAACTGTTCATTTCCTGCTATAAAGATGATACCCAGCTCTACGGGCGTCTTATTGTGCCAGTGCTGCAGATCGATCTGCTGTTGCTGAAAAGCTTCTGTCACCTTTTGCACACATGACAATACAGGTGACAGGTGCACGCACCAAACATCTATATGGTCAGTCCTTTTGCTCAATCAAATAATTTTAAGTACCCTTTTAAAGGAGAGGCTCAGGTAAAATTATGAAGACCGGTACTAACAGAGCATTATCCACGCGGTGGACCTATGCATTATTCAGGTGTGAGAATGCACAGGTGACAGGGCATTGGTGAATCCCAGACGAACGGGTATGCATGGATGATAGGAACAGATAATTTGAAAGGGGTCAGGAAAGATATTAACAGTTGTTAATATAAAGGTAGGGGCTTGCCCTCCTTTTCCCTATACCCTCTTTGTGGTATTCTTTCACTGAGCCGCGGCACCGCCAAAGCACGAAAATAAATTCATCCTTTTGCGCGTATTTTTTCGGGGGCCGAAAAAATATTCGGAAAACGCCTGAAAAAAGGCCTTAAAATCCACTGGCACGTAGTTTGGCATATAGGGAATGCCGGCAATTTTATTTCATCATTAATCAATCCATTTAATCATCTTAAAAATTTTCAGTTATGCACAACATAGGACGTACAGTTGGCGAAGCCAACCAGGAATTCGAAAGCCATGAATTTGAAGGACATGAATTCGAAGGCGAAAATGAGTTTGAATTCGAAGGTGAATTCGAAGGCGAAAGCCATGAATTCGAAGATGAATTCCTGAACGAGCTGCACGGAGAGTCTGAGTATCACGAGTTTGAAGGCGAATCCGAAATGCACGAGACCTCCCATGAGGCCCTGGAGATGGAACTGGCCACAGAACTGCTGGAAGTAAGCAACGAAGCCGAACTGGAACAGTTCCTGGGCGGCCTGCTCAAAAAAGCAGCAGGCGCCGTGAAAGGCTTTGCCAAATCTTCCGCTGGCAGGGCTCTTGGCGGGTTCCTGAAATCAGCGGCTAAGAAAGCCTTGCCGATTGCCGGTTCAGCCCTGGGCAATATGATCGTACCGGGGTTGGGTGGCGCTATTGGCGGAAAGCTGGGCAGCCTGGCTTCCGGCATGTTTGAGCTGGAACTTGAAGGGCTGAGCAATGAAGACAAGGAATTCGAACTGGCCAGGGCCTATACCCGGTTTGCTACCAATGCCGTTCGCAAGGCCGCCAGCAACCCGAATTATAAATTCCAGCCCCGCCGTGTTGCCCGTGCTGCTACCATTTCGGCCGCAAAACGTTTTGCTCCCGGTCTGTTGAAAAGGGTTCGTACTACCGGAAAGCGCTTCAGCCGTCCTGTAGCACCCCGCACCAGGCCGATCGGCGCAGGTGGCGGCAGCTTTGGCTATGGCGGTTACCCCGACGGTGGATATGACAATGGCTATGAACCCGATCAGGCAATGGCAGGCGCAGGCACCGGCGAAGGTTCAGGAACATGGTATCAGCAGGGGAATCAGATCATTCTTAACCTCTGAACAATATGAGGCGGAACCTATTTACCACCCGCTTCCTGGTCAACGAAGCGTTGTCCTTACTCAGCAGGCTGGAGACGGTGAAACCGTTCGCTCTGACCATGCCGATGGTGACAGCCGCATGTATACCGGACGAAGCCCTCAAAGGCATTACCGATCTGATCGTGTCAGGGAACAAAGAGTTAAAAAAACGGGTCAGGGATTTTGTTGCCTGGGTCAGTCATCCGGACAGTCAGCATGTGTCCGCGGAAGAGGCGCAGAGAAGGTTTGCTGTCCTTAAGCTCCGGTTTAACGATCTGCTGGATGAGCTCGACATCTTTGCTGATGTCACTTCCCAGCGAGCCGAGCACGATACAGGGGTTTGGGTGGCGGGGCTTGATGTCCTCGCCGCCGATGCCCTGGACTTGAAGAGCAAATTATACAAGGCGCCGCCCGTCATCTGCTATCTGGAAAGAGGACATGGGGCTGCGATCCGCAGGGCCAGGACAAGGCTTCCCAGCGGAGGGGACAACCCGGTGGCGGTGGTACAACTTCCCAGGGAAAGGATGGTAGGCAGCGGCATCGCTTCTTCACTTATACACGAGGTAGGCCACCAGGGAGTAGCATTGCTGGACCTGGTGCGCTCTATCCGTAATCAGATCCAGTATAAGAAGAAAAAAAGCAACTATCCGGCCGCCTGGGAGCTCTATCATCGGTGGATCTCGGAGATCCTGGCGGATTTCTGGGCCATGGCGCACCTGGGTATCGGGGCAACGCTGGGTCTGATTAATGTAGTGAGCTTACCGCGTTATTTCATGTTCAGGATAAAATTGGATGACCCACATCCCTTTCCATGGATACGGGTCCGGCTGAGCCTCGCATTTGGCAAAAAGATCTATCCGCACGAACAGTGGGAGAGATTGGAACGCCTGTGGCTCTCCATGTATCCCTTGCAGAAGGAGAGCCCGGCGACCCTCGCTATCATTGATGCCCTGAATAGGATAATGCCGGAATTCACCGATCTGGTCATCAATCACCGGTCTGCGACGCTCAAGGGGAAAAAGCTGTTGGATATCTTCCCTTATAAGACAAGGCACCCGTCCCGGCTACAGTTCCTGTACAATACCTGGCGGTTCTCTCCGGAAGAGATCAGTACAGCGCCTCCCAGTCTTGTCTTCGCAGCTATCGGACAGGCACATGCCGACACGAATATCTCAGCAGCCGCAGAGAGTAAATTGTTATCTGACTGGCTAACCCGATGGGCCTTCTTAAGTGTGGAGAACAGGACGAAGAAGGAATCCAGGCAGATCATCCATGAAATCAAAAATTTAATTAACGATTAAAAAAAAGTAATTATGAACAACGAAATAACAAGGGTTAAAAATGCCAAAGGCCAAAAGGCATCACCTCAGCCTTTTGATCCATTTGAGCTGGCCTGGACGGAAAATGATCCTTTGGAGCGCCTGGATGTCGAGATCTATGACACGGACGCGCCATCGTTAAAAGGCAAGCCGCCTATCCGGAGGTTTTTCTTCCAGATCAACAGTGGTGACATAGTGCCATTGGTGTTCACGCATAAGAAACTGGTTGTCCGTACCGCGCCGTTAGCGAAGACTTCATTCACCTTGTACCAGTTTCCCATCAATTATGATGCTTTTATTGAAGGCGGCAATACCCTCACTTTTTATGAGGATATTAAGGATGATGGTCTCAAAGTTGATGAAGAGAACTCGTTTTCACTTCCCGGCTCCACCGGCCCACAGGTGTCATTGCCGCAGAACGACGGAACTTCGGTCGATGTATTCCCGTTTGCCGTACTTCATCTTAAGGCACAGCCGGACAAGAACGAGGTCAACGTCAAGCTGGAAAGGCCCGGCATCGAAGAGACCACGGATAAGATACTGTGGAGGGCGATTAAAGCGCATTCATTGAAATTTGAAGAGTATGAGCACTTCATCGATACGATCCTCGACCATAGAGTGTCAGATGAATCAGGCAGGGGGTTCAACCGGAAAAACGCCAAAAGGCGGTCCCCGTTCGTCAAAAGTGAAGAATACAATCTCATCAAGTTTGCCACGGAGTACCACATGCTGCACAAATTCGGCCTGAATGAGAAGGAATTGATAGGATACGTGGGCTCCAGCGGGAAGCTCCCCTATTATGACTTCGTCATCGACCGTATCCGCGATGATTTGAAGATCGATAGCCTCAGCGAAGATTACGAGGACGAGATGGGTGGTGACGTTGCCCGCAGGGAATCGCAGCGGCTATTCAATCCATTCATGACAGAGCTCATCTGGAGCTACTGGATGGAGCAGGCAGGATTGGCCCAGACGATGAATGTCATCAACCTCCGCTTCCAGAACATACGTACTGACGTATTTTCCGACAGGCTCCAACGCTTCGATGCCGATCCGCTTCGTCCCCTGAGCTATATACTTTGGGGTTATATCCAGGACGAGCAGCACCGGCTGTCCCTGCCCCGCCGTGTCAACGAGTATGATCATGAATATGGTCTGCAGCTCACAAGCCGCGGTGCAAACAAGATGAACAACGTGGACAGCCGCGTCAAATTCCTGGAAGCTTTTCACAATCTGCTGAATCTGTCCTTTGTATACTTCAAGGAGAGCGATGATACAACCTACATCGCCGATGCCTTCCCCGTCCTCAATGCTTTAAGGGAAGTGCACTTGTTGCTGGCCGAAGGCAATCACAACGCTTACGGCAATCTCACCTGGACTGCCCGGCAGGAGATGATGATGCAGCAATACATTCTGGCAAGGCCGGAAATGCGTGAGTTCCTGGGAGGCAGGGTGATGGTGCCTTATCCGGAAACCTGGATGGACCGTGTGGATACGATGCGCCATATCCAGCAATGGGGTGAGACAAGCGTCCTTCACTACTATGAGCTGGCGATCCATGGCGAACAGATCCTGTTGTCCATCCGCTATGGCAATTGGAGCGATGTTACGCTCGACAGGAATAATGCCGCCAACTGGGCACAGGAGTTCCGTAACAATATTTACCGGTATACCCATGCTTATCGCGTAGTGACAGGTGTCGACCTGACCATGGACAAGGCACAGACCACCAGCACTTTTGCGATCCAGCCAGCTTATCTCATCCAGCAGCGTCTGGTGCAGGAGAGAGGCGCCGGCACCTTTGTGCAGAACCAGCGTCTGATGGCCCGTACAAAGGATAGGAGAGTGTAAAGGTCGGCCCATTGGAATGACCACTATTATTTACTATTAAAAATTATGTCATGATACAACCCACTGCACGACCTGCTTCGAGAATGCCCGCCGCAGCCCCTGGCCCGGCGGGCCGGCCGGCCGCTCCGGGCGTTGCCCGGAATCCGCTCACAGCAGGCCCTGTAAGAACTGCTGTTCCATCGGCTGCTCTGCGGCCCGCTACAAATGGCCGGCCGCTGGCTACACAAGGTCGCCCGCTGGCTTCTACTGGTCGCCCATTGGCTTCCACTGGTCGCCCGGTTTCTTCTGCAGGCCGTCCGCCGTCTATAACAGGCCGCCCGATATCTTCTACAGGGCGCCCCGTCACACAGTCTACCCTGACAGGACGAACCCCTGTCAGCACTGTAACCACGGCTACCCGCCGTCCGATCCCAACAGCCGCCCAGCGTCCTGTTAGTGCCGCAAGCCCGGCAGGCCGGTCCGCGGTGACCACCGGATGGGCTTCGCGTCGCCCGGTAACCCAGCATACGGCGGCAAGCCGTCATCCGGTAAGCACCACAACGATCGCAGGGCGCCGTCCTGTCTCTACTACAGGCGCCGTCACCGGCTTTCACCGTCCTTCTGGTACTGTTACCCCAACTCGTCGTCATACCGCTGGCACTGTTACGTCAACCCGTGGTCATGCCGCCGGCACTGCAGCCCCAACCCGTCACACGGGTGCACACCATGCCACAGGTATCCGCCGCACAGCGGCTCCTGCACACCGTGTCGGGGTCCATCCCCGTAGCACTGGCGCCCCTGCCCGTACTACCGGTGTCCATCGCCGTAGCACCAGTGTCCATTCCCGTAGCACCGGTGTACCCGGCCATCGCCCTGGTGTCCCTGCCCACCGCCCTGGCGCCCCTGCTCATCGCACCGGCGCCCCTGCTCATCGCACCGGCGCCCCGGCACACCGTACCGGTACTGCATATCGCACCGGTACTGCGCATAAGCATGTATCAGGCTGGCCCCACCATGGGAAAAAACAGCACGTCCATCCTGCCGGGACCACGACGCTGATGCGTCATGGCCGTCACATCCCGGGAAAACCCGGTCACCGTACCACACGCTATACCACTGGCGTTCCCGGTAGCCGCACCGTATATTACACACCCGGCACACCCGGACAAAGCGTGGAGTACATCCAACAAGGCATGAACCTGCCCGGTCAGCCCATGCCCGGTCAACCCATGTCAGGGCAGCCAATGCCAGGGCAGTCGATGCCTTCACCGGCGATGCCAGGTCAATTCATGCCCACTGGTCAGCCCATTCCTGCCGGCCAGCCCATGCAGACCGGCGGCTACGGAGGATGTCCCACCGCCACACCCGCGCCGGCCGACACATACCCCACACCTGGCTCATACCCCACGCCCGGCCCTACGTCCTCCATACCCCCCGAACCCTCAACCGCAACGCCCGCCCGCCCCTGTCACAACTGTGGTACCTCCGCACGCGGCTGTACGACGGTGTCCCGCTTTGCATTCAACAGCGCCGAGCTGAAAAACTCGCATAAAGTGCTGCTCAGGCAACTGGCTGAACGCATCCTGAGGCAGGGCAGCAATGCCGTCATCGCCACAGGCCATGCCGACAGCAGCGGTACGGAAGACTATAACGAGGCGCTGGGTGAACGACGCGCGGCAGCCGTGGTAAAAGAGCTGAAGAAACAGATGGCCTTGCTGAAACCTGGTGCACAGAAACATCTTTTCTGGAAGATCGATTCCAAAGGAGAGACCAGACCTGTTTCCCAGACCAATGCAGCGGCTAACAGACGAGTGACCATATGCGTTAGAAAAGGCAGCTTTGCCAAATAGGTCATGATCAGCAGGGAAGAAATAATACGCGACCTGAAAGAGTTCATTTCTTTCCCCAGCGTAAGTGCCGACAGCCGCCAGCAGCAGGACCTGTTCGATTGTGCCAGCTGGCTGGCAGGCCACCTGTATGAGATAGGTATGCAGCGGGTCAAGGTACTCCCGACCTCGGCGCACCCGGTGGTTTATGGAGAATATGTGACCGATGCCGCATTGCCCACGATCCTCTTCTATGGACACTATGACGTGACACCCGTCGATCCGTTGAATAAATGGGATACGCCACCCTTCCGGCCGGCTATCAAAGGCGACTATATTGTCGGCCGGGGGGCTTCGGATGACAAAGGACAGTTGTTCACCCATGTCAAGGCCGTAGCAAGACTCCTGCAACAGGAGGGCCGCCTGCCCGTGAACGTAAAGTTCCTCGTCGAAGGCGCCGAAGAGATAGGCAGCCTGGGATTGGAGGAGTTTATCTCTCAGCACAAAGAGCTCTTGCGATGTGACGCCGTTGTGGTGTCCGATACAAAGATGGTAGGGCCGGGACAACCGGCCATTACTTACTCCTTGCGCGGCACCGTTAAAGTAGAAATAGCGCTGCGGACCATGGCCAAAGATCTTCATTCAGGGACTTTCGGAGGCTATGTGCCGAATGCGGCCATAAAAATGGCTGAGTTTATTGCCGGTCTCCACGACAAGGACAGCGCCATTGCCATTCCGGGTTTCTATGAAGACGTACGGCGACAGTCGCCGGCCGAAAGAGCGTTTATGGCTGCAAATGGCATCGGCAATATGGCGCTCATGCAGGAGGCGGAAGCCTTTGCCCCCTGGGGAGAAAGCCGCTTTACCATGTACGAACGCATTACCAGCCGGCCTTCGCTGGAAGTCACCGGTATCACGGCGGGCTACCAGGGAAAAGGGTTTAAGGAGGTCATTCCTGCCGTCGCCTCCGTAAAGCTCAACTTCCGGCTTGTCCCCGACCAGGATCCCGGGCAGATCTCAAAATTATTGGAGCAGCATGTCAGGAATACCATCAAAGATGCTGACGTAAAGATCACCTATGGCGCTGTCGGTTATCCTGTCACCATCCCGCGGAATAATTTTTACATCCGGGCAGCCGCCCTTGCCTGTGAAAAGGTTTTTCGGCGCAAGCCCAGGTTCCTTCAGAACGGAGGGTCCATCGGGGCCGTAGATTATCTCTTTTCCATCCTCGGCGTTCCCATAGTGCTGTTGGGTTTTGCCAGGGCTGATGATAACATGCACGCACCCAATGAAAAATTCTATCTGCCTGATTTTTTCAAAGGTATCGACACCATCCAGCAATTCTTGCAATTGGTGGCCTCCGGAAAGCCTAAAGTATAATAATATGTCAACGCTCATCATCGACAGCCATTGCCATGCCGGCAAAGGCGACGGCCTCTCGGGACCTTGGGATACCAATGCCCCCCTGAAAGATTATCTGCAGTGGTGTGACGACGCCGGCGTCCACAGGACCGTGCTATTTGCGGCCCTGCATGCAGACTATGCCCGGGCCAACTTTGAAGTGGCCAAGATCGTGCGCAGCGATCCCGGCCGATTCTATGGATATGCTTTCCTGGATGCGGAAAGGGATAAAGGCCGCATTCATAGCATGGTACGGACTGCCGTGGAGAAATATCATTTCTGCGGGATTAAGGTCCATCGCCATGATGCGCCCATATCGAGAGAGATCTGCGAAGCCGCCCGGCAGTTCCGGCTGCCCGTACTCTATGATGTGACGGGCGAGATAGCCACCGTCGAACTGCTCGCCACCGAATATCCCGATATCAATTTTATCATCCCCCACCTGGGCACCTTTTCCGATAATTGGAGCTGGCAGCTCAGTTTCATCGACCACCTGGTCCGGCATCCCAATATATATACCGATAGTTCCGGAGTGAAGCGATTTGATCTGTTCAAAATGGCGTACAGGAGAGCCGGTGCACATAAGATCCTCTTCGGATCGGACGGCCCCTGGCTCCACCCCGGCGTCGAGCTGGCCAAGATCCTGTACCTGAATGCGCCTCCCGAAGACCTGTCCCTCATGCTCTCCGGAAACTTCTTACGCCTGACAAGACAAGTCCGATCCCGATACCACCTAAAACAACCCCTAAAACAATCCCTACAACAACCCCTCATCAAACCACCGCTTGCAATTGCACGACATTAGGCCATATAGCTGCCGGCAATGAAATAAGACCCAAACCTAAAAACCAAAGAACCAAAGAACTTACCTTTACCCCATGAACCAATTCATCGCCAACATCACCCTCGTCGTCCGCGACTACGAAGAAGCCATCGATTTCTACACCCGTAAGCTCAGCTTCGACCTCATCGAAGATACCCCCCTCTCCGAAACCAAACGATGGGTACTCGTCGCACCCAAAGGCTCAAAAGAAACCCGCCTGCTCCTGGCAAAAGCCGATGACGAAGAGCAACAGGCCGCAGTAGGCCGCCAGACAGGAGGCCGCGTCGCCTTTTTTTTATTTACCGACGATCTCCAAAGGGACTATCAACAGATGCAAAACAACGGCGTTCACTTTGTCAGACTACCGGAAATGCACCCCTATGGCACAGTAGCCGTTTTCGAAGACCTGTACGGCAATCAATGGGACTTGTTACAGCCGGCAAATTAGTACCTTTACCCGGACATGGAAGATCGGCAGCACATACAGTTCGAAAAAGGTACGATGGACTACACCGTCTGGGCGTTCGACGATATCCGCATGGGCCACGGCGTCATGAAATTCGAAGAATACGTCAGCCGGCCCGCCAGCAGCACAAATGACGTGGTCCGCCTCCATTTTGGCCTGAAGGGCAATTACAGCTTTTCTTACCAGCAGCTGAATAAGACCTATGACCTCATCGGGGGCCACCACAACATCATGTACTCGAAAACGTTCGACATGGTAGTGGAGAACAGGACATTGGAGCTGGAGACCTTTGGCGTCCAGTTCCCTACGGCTATGTTCATCCGGTTTACAGAGAACGGGGATGATCAACTAAAGAGATTCTCGGACGAGATCCTGAAAGGCAACAGTGTGATGCTGTCTGAAGAATGGGGCGCCGTCGACACGAATATCCACCAGGTCATTCAGCAGATCATCCATTGTAATTACGCCGACCACCTTAAAAAACTTTTTCTCCTCTCAAAAAGCATCGAGCTGCTCGTGCTGTCTGCAGAGGCCTGTAAATCGGCAGCCAGCAAAAAAGAAAATTTTATAAAGAGCAGGACCGATAAAGAGAAATTAATTGCCGTGCGTGACCTGATCAACGAAAGGCTGCATTGCCCGCCTAATCTTTCGGAAATAGCCAGGACAGTGGGACTGAATGAATATAAGCTCAAACGGGGCTTTAAAGAGACATTCAACAACACCGTATTCGGCTATCTCACGGAACAACGCCTGCAGCTTGCCTGGCAATACCTGCATGATACAGAAAAGACCGCGGCTGAAATTTCCTATGAATTAGGGTACGCCACACCTCAACATTTTAACAACGCTTTTAAGAAGAGGTTTGGGATTACCCCTTACTCCGTCCGTAACACACGCAAGTGATCTACTGCTTGTCTTTGTATGCTTCCTTCGCCTTATCCATCATCTCTTTTTTCATCTCCTCATACGTGGTAAACTGATCGGGTGTCAGCACCTTTTTCAATTTTTCGTCCTTATCGGACATCATGGATTTGAACTTCCTGTACTTTGAAAATTTGCCGTCGCCGCTGTTTTTGATCGCGTCGCCTTTCTTTGCATATTCCAGGTTGATCGCCGACACCTGCTGGAACTGAGCGTCATTCAGCCCCAGCTTGGTCTTCATCGCATTGCTTTGCCATTGGGCCCTTTGTTCCGGGGTCGAGTTTTTCAGGTCGATGGAGTTGTCAGTGGACTGGGCTTTGGAAATAATAATAAAGCCTAACATAGAGAACAGAAGAGAGAATACCTTTTTCATAATGATTGTTTTTAACCTTTATATTTCATTTTGTTTGTGAACAGGTCTATGAACCCTTTGAACACCAGCTTGAAAGGGTTGTAGCTGACGAATCCCGTCGTGATGCCATATCGAACTTTTTCCGTCTCCGGCTGATAGGTCCCGAACAACCTGTCCCAGATCATCAGCACACCACCGAAATTCTTGTCGATATAGGCAGGATTGCTTCCGTGGTGCACCCGGTGGGCGGAAGGTGTGTCCAAAACGCCTTCTATGGCGCCCAGTTTCCCGATGGCCTCCGTATGCAGGAAGAACTGGTACAGCAGGTTCATAGCGTAGGAGGCGACGATAAAGTTCGGAGGAAAGCCTAATAATGCCAGGGGAACAAAGAACAATGGACTAATGATGGCGCTGAACCAATTCAGCCGGTAAGACGTCGTGAGGTTCATCGTCACGCCGGTGTGATGGATGAGGTGAAATGCCCATAATGGCCGCCAGATATGGGACATGCGGTGGAACCAGTAGTAAATGAGGTCTGCCAGGAAAAAACAAAGCAGGAAAACCCACGGTTTACCAGGCAGATGCAATAGCTGGAAATCCGCAGCCCAGCCCAGCACCGTCAGTTGATACCCCGCAAATACGAACTTGGAGAATTGGAAACCCGCCAGCACGGACAAGTTGGCAAAAGTGTCTTTTATAGTATAAACTTTTTTGTCGTTCCGCCAGCTCCAGATGATCTCCGCCAGTACCAGCAGGAATAATGCTGCCAGTAACCAACCCCTGTAATGTCTCATATCCTTTTCTTTATGAGACAGGATCTCGAAGATAAAGTTTAGGCCCGGACGGTGAAGCTGACAAATCGGGGGGTGAACTTACGCATTCATCCAGGATTTGAACTCCGGCGCCCGTGCTTTGCTGACAAGCATTTTTTCGGCCGCTTCCGGCCTAGCCTTAATAAGCAATCGCCCATTGAAATAGAAATTTACTTCCAGGATCGCCTTGCGCTGGACAATAAATTGGCGGTTGACCCGGAAGAATTGCTTGGGATCCAGCTGATCCTGCAGCTGCTCCAGGGTGAAATCCACTATATAGGATTTGCCGTCAGCCGTTTGTGCATGCACCACCTCCCGGGAGGTATAAAACCAGGCAATATCCTCCGCCCGCAGGGGCACCAGCTTATCCCGGAAATGCACGAGAAAAGATTCCTTATATCCTCCGCCCGTCCTCTGGAGGTGATCCGAAATTTCCCTGACCCGGTCAGCCGCCACGGCGCGGACGCCATTGCCGGCCAGCCGTCGGTACTTTGCCAGGGCCAGGCCCAGTTCCTGCTCGTCAAAGGGTTTGAGTATATAATCGATGCCGTTGGCCTTAAAAGCCTGTAAGGCATAGTCATCAAAGGCGGTGACAAAGATCACGGGCGCCTCGATGGCCGTCCGGTCGAATATTTCAAAGGACAGCCCGTCTTTCAGCCGGATATCCATAAAGATCAGGTCACAGCCGCCGGCCTGGCTGTTGAACCATGCGGCAGACTCCGCAACGCCCGCGAGCACCTTAAGCACATCGATGTCGGGGTCGATCTCTTGCAGCAGGAACTGCAGGTTACGGGCCGTGGCGGGTTCATCCTCTATGAGCACAATGCGTAATGACATAGATGTTATTTTAGCAAGGGAAGTCTGACGGTGAAAGAATCTTCGTCCTTTATTATTTCGATCTCCCGGTGCAGCAGGATCTTACAACGTTCATTCAGGTTGGCTAATCCCATCCCCGTGCCAGGCTCCGGGACGCGCACAGGCGATAAATTATTCTTTACCTCCAGATATCCTTCCCGCGTCCTGATCTGCACATATAGAGGAGTGTTATTATGCTTCACCGCATTTTCCACCAGTAATTGCAGCGACATGGGAGGGATCCGCAGGTCGGCCTTCAGGTGCTCTACAGACAGCTCCAGCCGGAAACCGTCTTCATATCTCATTTTTAACAGCTCGCAATAAGATCGTACGGCCGCTATCTCCTCGTCCAGGCTGATGAGGTCCGTATCCGACAAAGTGAGGGAATTGCGGAAGACCCTGGACAGGTGATGGATATACTGCTGCGCCTTGCGGGGATCTTCCCGTACGATGGCCGAAAGGCTGCTCATGGCATTAAAAAAGAAATGGGGGTTCAGCTGACCTTTCAGTAAGGCCATCTGACTTTTGAGCCAGGCATTCTTCAGCTGCGCGTTCTCCATCTCCTTTTCCCTGGAATTTCGCAGCAGCCAGGCGATCCGCAGCTCCAGCGCCACCAGGATCAGGCTGATACTGAAACGCAGGCCATATCCCCCGGTGGGGAAGAGGCCCGGCTGAAAGAATTTTTTCTGCACGAGTGCGCCCGTTGCGGTGAAAACCACCAGGATGAGCAGGGTGATCAGCACACGCAAAGTACGCCATCCCCGCTGATTGATATAGAACGCCAGGATGCAGAATAAGAATGTTAAAACCACCTGGAATAAGAGCTCATAGAGATCGAAATGCCAGTAACGGGCAACCACACCTTCCTTGCGCAGCGCCAGCAGCTTGGGCATGTTCAGCACCAGCGTGATGAAGAGGCTGCTGTACAGGTATAGTTTGCGGTTGTCTTTATCCATTCACCCGCAAAATAGCGCAATTTATCTTTTCAACATCCTGTCCCGGATAATCTCCTTGATCACCGTCTCCTGGAGGTTCTGGCTGATGATCACCCTGGACTTGCCCAGGTTGATCTCGTTGCCTTCAATGCTTTTTACCTTATTGATATTGATGATGGTGGATTTATGGATCTTCAGAAAATGTTTCACTGGCAGCTGTTCCGCTATGCCCTTGATCGTGAGATGGACGATCAGCTTCCTCGTTTCCGTATGCAAAACAACATAATTGAGCATGGCTTCCACAAAGATCAGTTCGTCATACAGCACTTTTTCAATCCGCCCGTCGCACTTTACAAAAAAATGATCGGCCGTGGCGGGTGCTGAGCAATATTCCCTGGCCTTGTTGCAGGCTTTCAGGAATCTTTCAAAAGAGATGGGCTTGACAAGATAATCCAGCACATCCAGTTCGTATCCCTCGATGGCATATTCGGTATAGGCCGTTGTCAGGATCGTGGGAGGGATCGCCTGCAAGGAACGTAAGAACTCGATGCCGCTCATTTTCGGCATATCGACATCCATGAACATAAGGTCCACTTGCTGACTGTTCAATAGCGCATTGGCTTTTAGGGGATTTTCCGCCTTTCCCACCAATTGAAGGAAATCAATGTCTTCGATGTATTCCTCCAGCAGCTTGCGGGCCCCTGGTTCGTCATCAACGATGATACAATGTAGGTTCATGATAATTGCAGGTTTAGGGTGACTTCATAGATACGTTCATTGTCTGCAATGTTCAATGCATGTTTGCCCGGATAAAGCAAGGCCATCCTGCGCCTGGCATTGGCAATCCCGATGCCCTTATGCCCGATGCCGCCTCCGTTATGGGATTCCCGCGTATTCATGCAGGTGAAGACCAGGTCCTTCTCCTTTTTTTCAAACCGGATCTGCACTTTGTTCTCTTTTTCGTCATTGTTGCTGACATATTTGAAGGCATTCTCGATAAAAGCGATGAAAAGCAGCGGAGCAATAAGGAACCCTGTTACGTTCTCGCCGATGGAGAGACAGACCTGCAGGCTGCTTTCTTTTCTCGCCTGTTGAATGGCCACATAGTTTTTAATATACCCCATTTCCTTATCTACGCTGATATAGTTGGTATTGCAATCATACAGCTGGTAGCGCAGCATTTCAGAAAAGCTGAGCAGCATATTCCTGGCGGTCGGGTTGTGCTTGTCGATATGCGCGTAAATGGAATTGATGGAGTTGAATAGAAAATGAGGATTGAATTGTGCGTTTAAAAAGTCAAGCTCCGCCTTTATTTTTTCCTTCTCCATTTCGCTCATATGTTTGCGCAGCCGCAGGTGGTCCAGCGCCAGTTTGACGGCAAGGATGCAGATCACCCAGATCGAAATGTTCAGCAGCGACGAATAAAATATGATCAATGGTTCGGGACCGGGAACACGTTCATTAAATACATGCCTGTTCATATAGATCGCCAGCGGCACACGCAGCATGGCCGTGACAACGATGCCCGATAAAAGCAGCATGCCAAATGCAGCATATTTTTTCCTGTACAGGAATTTTGGAATAGCATAACCAACATGAAAATAGTAGTTGGCCGCTATGAAGAGCAGGTAGCAAAATTGAATGGACAACGTCTTTGACAGCGTAAAAGCCCTGTTCTGGAGTACCAATATCCAGAAAAGATACAAGGCCGCCCACCATAAAATATCGATCCGCTTACTCATTGAAAATAGTTACGAAGTCAAATGTAAAGCCTTTCCGCCCCCTTTTCTGCCGGTTTTACATCATTTATGAAAATTCCTTGATGAACGAATAGTCATAGATGATCAGGCCAGGGGCATACTTCATGTAAATGATTGTGCAGCCATCGGGGTTTCTTTTTCTTTTGTACCAGCATTTAAAAAAAACGACATGAAACAAGACGACAGGATCCACAGCGACAATAATGATGATGGCATCGATCGCAAGGGATTTATCAAATGTATGGCCTGGGCAGGTACGGGGGTATTATGGCTGATGAGCGGCGGAAGCCTGAAGGCATTGGGTATGAGCCAATTAATTGACAAAAATACAGGCCATCTGAAAGAGGGCGTCATCCTGCCTCCCAGCGATCTCAGCTTTGTCCAGATCAGCGACAGCCATATTGGGTTTAACAAACCCGCCAACCCCGATGTGGCAGGCACCCTGCAGGCGGCCATCGGGAAGATCAATGCCATGCCCAACGCACCCTCCTTTGTTTTGCACACGGGCGACCTTTCCCATCTTGCGCAGGCCGAAGAGTTCGATACCCTGGATCAAATGCTGAAATCTGTGAGGACAGACAGGATCTTTTATGTGCCCGGCGAGCATGACGTGCTGAATGACAATGGCAAGCAATATCTCCAGCGATATGGTAAAGGCACGAAAGGCAATGGCTGGTATAGCTTTGACAAGAATGGCGTGCATTTCATCGGGCTGGTGAATGTGGTGGATACGGCAGAGGGGGGACTTGGCGTCCTGGGGGATGCACAATTGGCATGGCTGGAAGACGATCTGAAAGGTCTGTCGAACAGCACACCCATCGTCGTATTTGCACACATTCCCCTTTGGGCGGTTTATCCGCAGTGGGGTTGGGGGACCCGGGACAGTCAGCGGGCACTGACCTACCTCAGGCGGTTTGGCTCGGTATCCGTATTGAATGGGCATATTCACCAGACGATGTTAAAGGTAGAGGGCAATATCACCTTTCATGCCGCGGCTTCCACCGCCTTCCCTCAACCTCAGCCAGGTACGGCCCCTTCCGCAGGACCGATGAAAGTACCAGCCGAAAAGCTGCGGAGCCTCCTCGGCCTCACCAGTGTACATTATGTGGAACATGACCATACGCTGGCCATCACAGACACCCCCCTGGCGGAAGCAGCCATGCCCGCTGTCAATTCCTAAAAAAAGCTCGATGTTGAAAATAGCACAGCTGCTGCTGGTCCTGTTCCTGCTCGCAGTAAAGGATGCAGGGGCCCAGTTCAAACCTGTAGATGGTCAGTCGGCCATAAGATTTACGATCAAAAATTTTGGTATCCGTGTCGGTGGAACGCTGCGCGGCATAGACGGAAATATTCATTTTGATCCCGCGCGATTAAATGAAGCCGCCTTTGATATAAATATCGACGCCGCCACGGTCAATACGGATAATGCACTGCGGGACGATCATCTGAAAGGGGAAAGCTACCTGGATATAAAGCATTATCCGAAAATACATTTCCTTTCAACACAGGTTGCGGCTTCGAATAAGACCGGGACCTGGATACTCACGGGACGCCTGACGATCAGGGACCATGTAAAAGAGATCTCTTTTCCCTTTTCTGCCGCTGCTGCCATGGGCGGTTATCTTTTCAAGGGAACATTCAGGATCAACAGGAAGGACTTTGAGGTGGGAGGGACCAGTACGATCTCGGATGAAATGGAGATCAACCTGAATGTATTTGCAAATTAAACAATATGAAAAAAAGATCCAGCGCCCTTGCGGTCGTCATGGCAATCACCATCCTCCTGTTCCTTTGCAGTGCAGCGATCGATCCTCCAAAAAATGAATACCGGAATCTCAAGGTGCTGCCTAAAAATATCACCTCCAAAGCCATGTCGAAGATCATGGTGGATGAATTCTCGGATGCACTGGGCGTATCCTGCGGCTTCTGTCATGCCGAAGAAGCAGGCTCGCACCGGCTGGACTATGCCAGTGACGCAAAGCCTGAAAAGGCGATGGCAAGGATCATGATGCGTATGACCATACGGGTCAATAGGCAATATTTTAACCTGAAACATCCGATGCTGGAAGATGCAGCCCTCGTGATCACCTGCAACACCTGTCACAATGGACAGCCTCATCCGGACAATGTTTCACAGAAGTAACAGGACGGCCATCTCCCAAAGTTTTCCTAAAACCAACCCGCTGCCATAGCAGCCTTATTGATCCGGCATTATATTAGGGCATGATAAATGTCTACGACCTGCATTTCAAAAAGGAAATAGTACCATTATTCGATCATCTGCACAATGAATTTTCGAGGATGGCCCTTTTGGAATTATTGTCGGAAGTGCCGGATTCCCCGGAAGAGGTCTATGAAAGGCAAGACGTTCTAAAAGCTTTTCTGGCGAATGGACAGCTCTTTACACCCTTTTCCTATTCCAGGGTCGAGTTCAACCAGGTGTATGGGTACATCGAAGACAAAAAGATCCAAAGGACACATCTCGCGGGCCATTCTTTAAAGCTGCAGCTGCTCTTTACCCGGTCACAAAGCAACAGGGAAAAAGGGGGCCTTTCTCAGCTGTACTACTTTCTATTTAAGGTCCACCAATTCTACTTTGCCCGCCTGGACAGGCGCCCGTTTCCCCAACCCTTCCGGGAGAGGATCGCGAACATCAGCCGCATGCTGGCACATCTGCAGGTGGAGAAATATTACACCATCGGAAGGGAAAAAGGATTCAGCATTTCGGACGTGGCCAGGGTGATGGAATGGCTGGAAGAAAAAATAAGCTCGGGGGAGATGGATGTTTTCTGGAAGGACTTCTTTCTCTTCGAAGCATATTACTCTATTGCAAAAGGGATCGAAATGCACCATTTCGTTTTTCCCGTATTCAACGATGCAGGTTTATTCATCGACGAATTTTATCATCCTTTATTGAAGTACCCTGTCAGGAATAGCCTGGAGGTAAAGGATGCCGTAACCCTCATCACCGGCCCGAATATGTCCGGGAAATCCACCCTGCTGAAATCCGTCGGATTGTGTGTTTACCTGGCGCATCTTGGGCTGGCCGTTCCGGCAGAGAAATGTGAGCTTCCTTTTTTCAAGGTCATTTCTGTTGCCATCAACCTGAATGATGATATGAAGAGTGGCTATAGTCATTTCATGCAGGAGATCCAAACCCTGAAGAAAGTAGTGCTGGAAGCGCATGGCAACAGTCGATGCTTTGCGATCTTCGATGAGCTGTTCAGGGGTACCAATATCGAAGATGCCCTGGCCATATCAACCACTACCATTCTGGGATTGACGGCATTTACCGGTTCTTTCTTTTTTATTTCCACGCACCTGCATCAACTGGAGAAGATAGCTGGGGGCGGAAAGATCAACACCTGCTGCATCGAATGCCGGCTCGATGACGATATGCCCGTATTTACCTATAAGCTGAAGACTGGCTGGTCGGACCTGAAGATCGGGCAGATAATTTTCAGGCAGGAGGGGCTGAATGATTTGCTTACACCGCCAACCGCGACAATTCCGTGATCCTCGCCAGGTGATGGTCGTCATGATCCGCTACGAAGAGGAAGAGATCCATAGTGCGCATAGGCGTTTTAAGCCGGGGATGCAGGGCAGACTTGAATACCGAAGCTTCGTCGATAGCCTCCAGCAGGGCGATCGTCTTCCCTCTTATTTGTCTGAAACCTTGCAGAAGGACTTCTACCGGGGTTTCATTGTGCCCCGCGGTGGTCGTCATGGTATTGAAAAGATCGGTAGGGCTGAGTTCAGTCTTGCCTGTCAGTATATCATCCAATCGTTGCTGCCATAAGGGCTCCAGGTCGCTTAAGTGCCCCAGGTTCTCTTTGATGCTCCAGGAGTTGTCCACCCGGCGGGACAGCAAGGCCGCCGGGATGGACCTGAACTTTTCTTCCAGCCGTGCCGGGGTACCGCTCAGCCGCTCCAATATGGAGGGGAAAATATTTTGTGTGGCGGCGAAATCAAAGCTGCGGTCAAACCATTTTACTTGTTCCATAGTATGAAAGTAAAGAAATTTATACTTCCATCGCCTGGCGCAGATCATCAATAATATCCCCAATCGGTTCTATACCGACGCTCATCCTGATAAGCCCGTCGCTGACGCCGGCTTTTAGCCTGTCTGCTGCCGGCATGCCGGAATGGGACATGGATGCAGGATGCGAAACAAGTGTATCCACCGTACCCACCGATACCGCCCTTGTACACACCTGCAGTCTGTCTATGAACGCCATACCCGCCTGCATCCCGCCCTTTAGTTCAAAAGACAGTACAGCACCGGCCCGCCGCATTTGTTTTTGCGTGACGGCCAGATCGGCATGATCCGGCAGCCCGTTGTAATGCACTTTCTCCACCGCCCTGTGATCGGCCAAAAATGCAGCCACCCGTTCCGCATTATCGCAATGCCTGTCCATTCTGAGCCCCAGCGTCTTTATTCCCTGTGACAGCAGAAAGGCGTCAAAAGGATTGCTGTTGGCGCCAAGCAGCTTGTAGGTGTCATATGCCACCGTATGCATAAAGGTGAGATCTTTTCCCACAAGCACGCCGCCGATGGACGTGCCGTGACCATTCAGGAATTTCGTCGTCGAATGAAATACAAAGTCCGCCCCAAAACGAAAAGGCTGCTGCAGATAAGGCGTAGCGAAAGTATTGTCCACGGTCACTTTAATTTGATGGCGGGCCGCGATCGTACAGACAGCCGCCAGGTCGATACAGCCCATGGTAGGATTGGCCGGCGACTCGATATGAATAACTTTTAATCCCGGCGTTTTTTTTATCAGTTCTTCCAGCTGTCCCGGGTCTTTAAGGTCAGACAGCAGGGAATGAATACCAAATCTTTTCAGCAACCCATAAATGAACTCATGTGTGCCGCCATATAAAGAAGGGTGGGAGAGGATGGTATCTCCGGCCGAAAGATTGGACAGGAGCATGGTCGCCATTGCCGACTGCCCGCTGGCATGGAGCAAGGCCTTTAGCTGCAGCGGCTTACCTTCCTTGTCGGTGATGCCGAAAGCTTCCAGTCCGGCCACCAGTTCCTCCGCAGCCCTGACGGTGGGGTTGGCAAACCGGGAATATACATAGCCGGGTTCTTTGCCGGAAAACCGGTCCATCCCCTGCTGGGCGCTGTCAAACGTAAAAGTGGAAGAGGCAAAGATAGGCAGCAGGTGTGCATGTTCGGCATTTTCATGATGGCGGCCGTGAATGGCGAGAGAGGTCATGCTGGGATGATGGCTTGAATCCGTTTTCATGCGAATCGTTTTTTTAGATCGGGTGCAAGGTAGCGATTACCACGGGCTTTCATTCCCATCCTTCTGATAATCGTTGCTGAAAAACCTGCCTGTAGGACCATCCGTACCGATCGTCGCATACTTAACGACGAAGGCCGCGGCACTTTCTACTGTTCCGGGTCCCCGGTGATGATTGAAGTCCGTTGCAGTATAGCCCGGATCCACTGCATTTACCCTAAAGGCAGTGGCTCGCAATTCATGGGCCAATGCCACCGTGTAAGCATTCATGGCTGTTTTTGACGGACCATACGCTGCGCCTTTCACTTCATAATACTTCCAGGAAGGATCGCTGTGCAAGGTTAAAGAGGCCAGGCCCGATGTGACATTGACGATCACAGGAGCCGGAGACTTCTGCAGCAGGGGAAGAAAAGCCTTCGAGACGTCAATGGCGCCGAAAAAATTCGTATTAAATACTTCACGGATTGCCGCCGTGTCGAATGTTGTCGGCGGCTGAGGAAAGCCCCCGGAAACGCCTGCATTGTTGATCAGCAGGTCCAGCGAAGGAGATTTCCCGCCAATGGTCTGCCGGGCCTTTTCTATGGATGCCGCATCGGATACATCGATCCCGATGGCCTCTACCCGGGTGAGGCCTTCCGCATTGAGCTTTGACACCGCCTGTTGGCCTTTTTCCCCATCCCGGCTGCCGAGATAAACGTAATATCCCTGTTTAAGTAATTGCTTAACTGTTTCAAAGCCAATGCTTTTATTGGCGCCTGTGACGAGTGCTGTCTTCATGTGTTTTATTTATTTATTGATCACACGAAATTACTGCCACCCGTCATCTTCCAACGGCACTCTCAATGGTTGCTATGGTACATTTCCCGGAAATTGTCCCGGTAGTGCAGGGGTGTATGGCCCGTGATCCGTTTAAAGAACCTGGAAAAATAGGAGGCGTCTTCAAACCCCAGGTGGAAAGATATTTCCTTCATGGAATTGTCCGTGTGAAACAGCAGGCGCTTGGCTTCCAGGATCAGCCGCTCGTGTATATGTGCAATGGCCGGCTTGCCGCTCTGTTCCTTTACCACGTCGCTCAGGTGACCGGCCGAGATGTTCAGCATTTCCGCATAAGCGGCGACCTCGTGCTGCAGTGTATATGCTTCGTCGATCCTGGAAAGATATTTTTTTAGCAGGCCCCTGTCCGTTGCCTGCTCCCTGTCATTGAACTGTTCCATATACAGCCTGCTCAAATAAACCAGCAGGATCTTCATATATGAAAGAAGCATCGTATGCTGCCAGGCTTCTTTTGACGCATATTCTGAGAGGATCTTCTCTAGGATATCTTCCACAAATTGCAGGTCCTGCACATTCAGCGTGAGCTCATGCCCATTGTGCGGGTTTTGGACGATCGGTAGCGCTTTCAGGGCCCCATCGTTATCCGAGGCCAGAAAATCCTTGGTAAAGCTCAGGCTGATAGCCGTCAACGGGGCTCCTTCTTCCTTGAGATGCACCTGGTGGGGAGACGTAAAATAAAAGGTGTTTGGCTTTAGGTTATACGGAGTCATATCTATCCAGTGACGGCTGCTGCCAATTTTAACCAGGGCCATAAAATAATAATCTTTTCGGTGGGGAACCAGGAATTCAGATCGCCTGTAGTTCACGACGGCATCGTTCCTATGGATGCAGAACATCTGATTGCCGGAGCTTTTGTGTGGCTCAAATGCGTAAGTGGGTATTATTTGCGCTTCGCTATAGGGATGCATTGGGCAAATTTAGCTAACTTTAGCTTAAGCTTCCGCAAATGACGATTTATGGCCGATGATGCACATCAAAAGATCATTGATCTCCTGTCTGAGATAGTCAGCATAGACGATTTTGACATTGAATAAAAATGCCTACAAGCAATTGCTTGTAGGCTTTATAAGTTAAGCTGCATTATTCCACCGTCTGCAGGAACTCTTCGAATTCCGGACGTTTGGGATCATCACCATACTCATTTGGACCCGTAGTCCCTTCAGTGCAGGCGAGGATCAGGTTGTAAATGGGGATCAGAATGAACCATCCGCTTTTGTTGACATCGTGCATCCTTCGGACACCAACAGCAATTCCAGGGACCAAACTAACCAATGACCAAAGCGTACCAATAAGTGGATTTCTGATGATGCCATCGATCACGCCAAGAGCGAAGGCAATAAGTACATTGAATAAGAAAAAGTACCAATATTCGGCACGTCTTGCCCTGCCACTGAAAACTGCATACTTCTTAAAAACTGCAATGAAATAGTTCATACTGGATTTTTTAGTTAAAAAAGGGTTCGGTTATGCGAGCCAAAATAATAAGGATATTCCATAGTTCAAAGCCGATGCTTCAAAATATTTAATTGATTTTCATATGATTATATATAATTTTTAACGGTTAGGCCTATATGCTGGCCAACCATCCACACCATTCCCGTCTGGAAAATGCTGTTGGCCCCGGATGATTTCAACGCAAATGTGAACCCTGGAAATGCAGACATTGTCATCAATGAATCAATGGCGAAAATGATGGGGAAAGAAAGCGCAATCGGAATGATCATTCAATCTCCGCGCGGCAACCCGGAGGGTGTTTACACAAACCTGATCAAAACAGCAATGGCAAACCCAGTGAAGGCCTTGCGGACGGAGTGATGTTTCCCAAAATGACGCGATAAACAAAGTAATTTGACGTTTTTAACAAACCTTGCCACGATACAGCCTGCTAACTTTGACTTTCTAAAATCAATAAGAATGAAAGGAAAAGTTCAGACCAATTACAATGGTGTATTGCAAAATCCCATCGGCTCGGGCTATGGTTATCGCTCGACTGCAAGCGAAATTATCGAGGGTATCGATCTTACTGGAAAAACTGCGTTAGTCACCGGTGGCTACGCGGGAATAGGCTTAGTGACGGTGAAAGCATTTGCAAGCGCGGGAGCAAAAGTGATCGTTCCGGCGCGTGATATAGATAAAGCCGGAAAGAACCTGACGGGTTTAAGGAATGTACATGTCTGGCAAATGGATCTGATGGACCCGGGATCAATTGATCTGCTGGCGGATAAGTTTTTGGCGACGGGGGAGCCCTTGCATATTTTGGTTAATAACGCGGGTATTATGTGGGTTCCGCTGCGGCGTGACGGACGGGGCTACGAGTCTCAGCTTTCCACTAATCACTTAGGGCATTTTCAGCTCACGGCCAGACTTTGGCCGGCGTTAAAAAAAGCCGGGGGCGCAAGGGTAATAAACGTCTCTTCTTACGGACACCAGGTTGCTCCGTTTAATTTCGAAGACCCGAATTTTCTGGAACGGGACTATGAAACTCTGCAGGCATATGGCCAGTCCAAAACAGCGAATAATCTTTTTACTGTTAAGCTGGATAGCCGTGGCGCAGACTTTGGAATACGCGCTTTTAGCCTGCATCCGGGTGCTGTCTACGGTACAGAGTTGGGACGTAATGCGCCTGCAGGTTTGTTTCAGCAAATGGGCCTGCAAGACGCCAATGGGGATATTTTTCCCGAAGTGGCTGCAAAATTGAAAAGCGTGGAACAAGGCGCTGCGACTACGGTATGGTGCGCTACCAGCCCACAGCTCAAAGACATTGGAGGTGTATATTGCGAAAATGCGGACATAGCAGAATTGGATGAGGGAAACATCCAACACAAATATGATGATCCACTGTCTTTACACGGCGTAAGGTCCTATTCTCTCGATGGGCATAATGCGGAGAAGTTGTGGGTATTGAGTGAGCAAATGACAGGTGTGCTATTCCCGGGATAATTTTATTTTATATTTGTGAAACGATCGCATGGAATTTCAGACCCAATATATTACCCCTGATATCAAGCTGGCGACCTTCGATGGTAAGTTTTTTAAGACCGAGGTAATGTTTGAACAGCATATACTGGTTTGGTTTATTTCGGGAGAGACAAAAATTGTTCAAAATGATGCCACCTATACGTTTGGGGCAGGGGACATATTCCTGATCCCAAGAAATCAGCTGGCGACCATTGTTAATTATCCTAAAGATGGGAGACCGCATAAGACTGTCGCCATGCATCTTACTAAGGATCGGTTAAAAGAATATTATAGCAGGTACAAAGCTGCTGGCAAGCCATCGCCTATTCAAAAGCTGCTCAAATTTGGTAAGCACCCTTTGCTGGAAAGTTGTATGGCCTCACTCATCCCTTATTTCGATTTATCTGAAGGCCTGCCCGAAAACATCGCTGATCTTAAAATTGAAGAGGCCATCACCATATTGAGAGCGATTGATAAGGATATGGATAGTTTGCTTGCCAATTTCGAAGAACCAGGAAAAATAGATCTTTCCGATTTCATGGAGCGAAATTTTAAGTTCAATATGACGATGGAAAAGTTCTGCTATCTGACAGGGCGAAGCCTTTCGACTTTTAGAAGGGATTTTAAGAAAATATTCAGGAAGAACCCCCAGGAATGGCTGACGGAAAAAAGGTTGGAATTGGCGCATTACGAGCTTTCGGAAAAGCACGGTAAACCATCGGAGGTATATTATGAAGTAGGCTTTGAGAATTTATCGCATTTCTCCTATGCTTTTAAAAAGCGTTTTGGGTATTCGCCAAGTGAACTGGTTAACAGAAGTTCAAGCTCAAAAATGGCTGGTTTAAGGACAATTTAGCCCGCCCAACCTGATTGGTGGTTGGAGAAGGCTTAATACAGGAGTTATTTTTACGAATAATTTCCAAGTATTTAAAAAATTAAACCAATGAAAAAGAGTAAAGCTATCGCAAGCACGATTGTGGCAGGAGCCCTTGCCCTGCAAGGTACATTTAGCAATGCCCAAAACGGACCATCCGTTAAACTCATATCCGACGAAGAGGTCCGTCCCTTCAAAGTGCAGTTTCCGGATGCAGACCTTAAAGATCTTCGCCAGCGAATATTGGCAACAAAATGGCCGAAGAAGGAGACCGTCGGCGATGAGTCGCAGGGGGTGCAGCTCGCTACGATGCAGAAACTCGCAAGTTATTGGGCGAAAGAGTACGATTGGCGAAAAGTTGAGGCAAAACTGAACGCCTTACCGCAATTCATAACAAACATTGACGGGGTGGATATTCACTTCATCCACGTTCGTTCCAAACATAAGAATGCATTGCCGGTCATCATCACACATGGTTGGCCAGGCTCGATCATCGAGCAGATGAAGGTCATCGCCCCGCTTACCGATCCTGTGTCCTATGGCGGAAAGGCCGAAGACGCTTTTGACGTTGTCATACCTTCGCTGCCCGGCTACGGTTTTTCAGCCATGCCGACGACTACAGGTTGGGAACCTGTCCGGGTCGCACATGCATGGATAGAACTGATGAAGCGGCTTGGATATAAAAGATACGTGGCACAGGGTGGAGATTGGGGGAATGCTGTTTCGGAGACAATGGCGTTGATAGCACCTCCCGAATTGGTTGGCATCCACACCAACATGGCTGCCACTGTCCCGGCAGATATTTCAAAAGCGCTGTCGTCAGGAGGTGCAGTTCCGTCAGGTCTTTCAGCCGACGAAAAGAATGCGTACCAGCAATTGGACTTTTTCTATAAGAAGGGCTTAGGCTATGCGAACGAGATGAGCCTCCGTCCGCAGACGCTGTATGGGATCGAAGATTCACCCATCGGACTCGCGGGCTGGATGCTGGATCATGATGCACGAAGCTATGAACTCATTGCACGTGTTTTCGATGGACAGAAGGAAGGGCTCACCCGGGATGATATTCTCGACAATATTACATTGTACTGGCTTACAAATACGGCCATCTCTTCGGCTCGCCTCTATTGGGAAACCTCTCAGATTGCAAAAGGCGGCTTTTTCGATCCGCGAAATATTACTATCCCGGTTGCTGTGAGCGTTTTCCCGGATGAGATTTACGCAGCTCCGAAAAACTGGGCAGAGCAGGCGTATTCCAAACTCATCTATTATAACAAAGTTGACAAGGGAGGCCACTTTGCGGCGTGGGAACAACCTGAACTTTTCACCCGGGAGCTCCGCGCTGCCTTCAAATCACTCCGCTGATCTCACCGGATCCCGGGTGAATGATTATAAAATGATTACCTGTTTTCAAGCCAGCGCAAAAAACTGCTGGCTTTTTCTTTTGAAACAACCAATTTTTCTGTGACGGGAATAATCAGCTTCACCAGGAGCTTCCGGGCAAAGTAATGCTCCACCTCTTTTACTGCATTGAAATTGACCAGGTGCTGGCGGTTTAACCTGAAAAATTGCAGCTCTGATAAAACGTTCTGGATATATTCCAGGGAATAGTTCACAAAATACTCCTGCCGGTCGAAACATGCAATAATTGAATATTCATTCTTTACATAGAAAAAGGCAATCGTGTCGGTAGGAACAGTGACATACTTGTTATTCTTAAAGACAAGAAAGCTTTTTTTACCCACACGGGAAGTAGATTTTGTCAACTCAACATCCTGAATCCCTAATTCTTTAAAGCTGTAAGCCTTATAGGTTTGTTGTATTTGTTGTGATTGTGTTTCCATCTTATTCGTTTTTTATTGGTGATTATTTCAGTACCTGTCGGCCTCGATGATAGCATCGGCAAAGGCTTGTGGAGCTTCCTGGGGTACGTTGTGACCGATGCCATTGAGGATCCGGTGGGAATATTTGCCCGAAAATTGGCTGGCATAGGGCTTTCCGTCCGCGGCCGCACCATCGAAATCACTGCCAATGGTGATGGCGGGCACAGTGATAACAGGCCTTTCGCTCAGCTTTTTTTCCAGTTTGTCATACTGAGGATCACCTTCCGCCAGGCTGAGGCGCCAGCGGTAATTATGGATCACGATGGCGACATGATCAGGGTTATTAAATGCCGCTGCGCTGCGTTCGAACGTGGCATCATCGAAGTTCCATTTCGGCGAGGCAATATTCCAGATGAGCCTGGCAAAATCGTGGCGGTTAGCATCGTACCCGAGGCGGCCGCGCTCGGTGGCAAAATAATACTGGTACCACCATCCCAATTCCGCCTTTGGCGGCAACGGCTTTGCATTCGCTATCAGATTGACGATGAGATATCCGCTGACAGAGACAATGGCCTTACAACGCTCAGGCCAGAGCGCTGCAAGGATGTCAGCCGTCCGGGCGCCCCAATCAAAGCCGGCGATGACGGCTTTTTCGATCTTTAAGGCATCCATAAATGCGATAATATCGACGGCAAGGACGGATTGTTGACCGTTCCGGAAGGTTTTGTCCGAGAGGAACCTGGTCGTGCCATAGCCCCGTAGATAGGGGACGATCACCCTGTAGCCCTTTGCCGCCAGCAAGGGGGCAACATCGACATAGCTGTGAATATCGTAGGGCCAGCCATGAAGAAGAATTACCACCGGCCCTTTGTCAGGGCCTGCCTCGGCATAGCCGACGTTCAATACGCCGGCATCGATCTGCTTCAGTGGGCCGAACGACGTATTTGCTGCCGGCTTGATCCGGGCCGTATCCCCCGATGCTCCCGTTTCAGCTTGCGCGGCCGCAGCATCTAAGATTCCGAATTGCGTAGCGGCGAGTGTCACCGCCGTTGTGGCTGCAGCGCCAAGAAAGTGACGGCGGCTTTGGTTGTCGTGGATCATTTTAATATGTTTTAGATGTTTACAATTTGTCTATCCGAACGTAAAGTCAAATACTCCCACCCCCGCATCAGGAAACTCGATCTCGAACTCCCGGTCCGTGATGGGCGCCGGTTGCCGGATGAGTTGATACATTCGCTGTTCGGTCACTGTGCCGTTACCCTGGCTGTCAACGTCGATTCCATGAGCTGCTTCCGGCGCCTTCCCGTCGATGAGTACACGAAAACGCAGCGAGGTTCCCGGCGCCGCCGGCCCCATGATAAGGTTGACATCCCGGGCGTGAAATCGGTACAGGATCCGTCCGTTGCCTTCATTCAATACATTAGCCTCCCGTCCCATGGTCCAATTCCCTGATAGGGCCCATTCATTGAGCCTCAACCTGGTGGGGGCGGCATAGAGATGACGCCGGTCTGCTTTGGCGCCACCGGGGGATGCGAAATCCACGGTACGCGCATAGTCCAGATAGTTTTCTGAAGAGCCCAGGGTGCTCAGGTCGGCGGCCACTTCGGCGCCTGCAGGATCTACCGGCGCCAGCTCATGACTGACATCTTTGATCCCGGCCTCAGCCAGCAATTGCTGAATGACCTTTTCCGACTGTTCGTAATTGCCCTCGCCGAACTGGTGATGCCGGATATTCCCCTTTGCATCGACGAAATAAAGGGCGGGCCAGTATTCATTCCCGAAAGCATTCCAGACCGCATAGTTATTGTCCATAGCAACGGGAAAGCCGATCTTCATGTCTTTCACAGCCCACCTAACATTGTCGACCGCTTTCTCGAAGGAGAATTCCGGAGTGTGCACACCGATCACCACGAGTCCCTGATCTTTATATTTTTCAGCCCAGGCGCGGACATAGGGAAGGGTGCGCCGCCAATTGATGCAGGTATACGTCCAAAACTCAATGAGGACGACCTTTCCGTGCAGGTCGGCTGCCGATATGGGTTGTGAATTGAGCCATTGGGTGGCGCCGCTGAGAGAAGGCAGCCTGTCTTTGCCGGGCATTCCGACCGCCAGGATCGCCCCTGTGATGCCGGCAGCAAGTAGAATAGTGAGGGTCATATAATAAAGTTTTTTCAACATATCTCTCTTTTTGATCAGGTTTTCCAATTAACAAGGCGCTCACTTGACCAACGTCGAGAGCGGCTTCCCTTTTTCGACGACATAGGTGGCGAGCTCACTCGCGTTGGCGCTGCCGACATTCTTCGCCCCATGGATCGTTCCGGCGGGGATGAACAAGACGCCGCCGGCTTTCAGCGTCACCGGAGGCTTGCCTTCCACCTGGTACTCCAGCGTACCTTCGAGGACATAGATGATCTCTTCGCCCGGATGCTTGTGCCTGGGGGCGACCACTCCCGGGCCGAAGTCGACGCGCACCTGGACCACCTCGCGTCCGGGGATGCTGAGATCGTGCTGCTGGAGGTCGGTGCGCCTGACTCCCGTGGCGGGTCCGGTTTGGGCGCTGGCGGAGACGGAGAACAAGACAATGGCTCCGGTAATGATCGTACTGGCAAGTGTGTTTCTGGTCTTTTTCATAATTTAAATTTTATTTAAAATCAGCGGAGAGGGAGAGGTCCTTCCATTTCCTAATTTCTTCTCCCATGGATTCGATCTTTTCGCTGGCCCGGTCAAAGGCGTTAGCGCCCAGCCAGAGGTGTAGGGGAGGTTCGGGGTTTTCTGCGAGCCGGATGAACAGGGCCGCGGCTTTTTCAGGGTCGCCGTCCTGCACGCCGTTCATTGCAGCATAGCGGGCCTGCGTACTGGTGACGGACTGATAATCGGCGATCTGGCTTTCGACGGAGACAAGGGAATCTTTCGTGAGGAAGCCGGTACGGAAACCCGAGGGAGCTACGACGGTTACTTTGATCCCAAGTCCCCGGACGTCCAGGGCCAAAACTTCAGAGAAGGCGATGACAGCGGATTTGGTAGCGGAGTAAACAGACCAGCCGGGAGCACCGACAAAGCCCGCCACCGAGGAGATATTGATAATATGCCCCGACCGTTGCTTCCGCAGATAGGGGAGGGCGTATTTCGTTACATTGATAGTGGCCAGGACATTGATCTCGAAGATAGCCCGCATTTTTTCTTCTTCCAGTTCTTCCACTGTGCCTGTCATCCCGTACCCGGCGTTGTTGACGATGACATCGATGGTCCCGAAAGTGGCGACGGTTTGTTCTATAGAGTGGCGGATGGCGTCGGCGCTTGTCAGATCCACCCCCAATGCAAGAAATTGGTTCCGGCCCACCGTGCCGGCAGCTTTTTGTAGCCCGGAGGCAGACCGCGAGGTGGCGGCTACGCGATAGCCCGCGGAAAGGAGCTGTTTGATCAGGGACAGTCCCAATCCCTGGGAGGCCCCGGTGACATACCAAACTTTATTGTTGTTCATACTACCTGGTGTGTAATGTTATCAAAGATCATGTTCGTTTCCTTTATAAGCGCCGCCATCAGATCAGCTGCCCGGGTGTGGGTGAGTATGGACGCGATCTGCCCGCCCCAGGAAAAGACCAGCTCCCATCGCTCCCGGGCGATTGCCGTTTGCCGCACGGAACTAAGGAGGCGGCTTTGGAGCGGAAAGGGTAGAAGGTCTTTATCCCGCCCGCTGACTTCGCTGCTTATTCGGTTCATCAGTCCGCGGCCCAGCCGGCCCGTGAAGGCACGGGTCAGCACGGTGTACTTCGCCGGGTCGGAAAACAGGAGGCTTTTGTGGAAGGCCGGGGCGCCTGATTCTTCGCAGGCCAGAAAGGCAGTGCCGATCTGTACCGCGTCGGCGCCAAGTGTCAGCGCTGCGGCTATCCCTTTGCCGGTGGCGATGCCGCCCGCAGCAATGACGGGCGTCTTTACCCTTTCCTTGATTTGCTGCACCAGCACGAAAGTGCCCGTAAGGGAGTTTTCCGCAGGGGCCAGGAAGGACGGCCGGTGGCCGCCGGCTTCAAAGCCGGAGGCGACGATCAGGTCTACGCCGGCAGCTTCCAACGCAATGGCCTCGTCCAGTGTGGTAGCAGCGCCAGCGGTAATGATACCCTTTCTCCTGCACTGTTCCAGGATGTCGGCGGAAGGGATGCCGAAGACAAAACTGAACACCGGCGGCCTTGTATCGAGGATGGCTTGTACCAGGTCCTCAAAAGGACTGAACACCGAAGCCGGCTTTTCCGGGAACGCGAGCCCCAGCTCTTCGAAATAAGGTTGGAAAAGTACTTTTGCTTTATCAAATTCCGCATCGGTCACTCCCCCGCCTCTGACGTCAGTATTCGACACCCAGAGGTTGATATTGTAAGGTTTGTCCGTTGCCTGGCGGAGCTCCCCGCTCACCTGGACAATTTCCTGCGGGGTCAGGGTATAGGCGCCGAATCCGCCTGCACCACCCATGTTGGAGACGAGTGCAGCCAGCCTGACGGAGGAAAAATTGCCTCCGAAAGGACCCTGGAGGATCGGATATTCTATTCCTAACACCTTGGTTGCAGCAGTATTGTACCACATAGGCATCGATTTTCAGTTTTGTTATTGTTGGACGTCGGAGATCATTTTATTTACGATGAGCCATTTGTCATCGAATTTATGAAAGGACAGCAGCTCAAAGTAGTTGAAATCATACATCTTCACCTGTACCCTTACTACTGCGATGGAGTTGACGATCTCGATTGCGATAATGTCTCCGCTGAATGGCTTGCCTGAATCCTTCGGACTTTGGCGATTTTTGACGCCATCCAGGTACTGGGCCAGTGTCTTATAGTAAGGCTGGCCCTTGACGTCTCCAAAGAGCAAAGTGTTGGCAGAGTAAACGCTCTCCAGGAGTTTGACGTCTCCTTCATAAATGCCTTTGAAATAGACGTTGTTCAGGACTCCGGCGATAGCTGCGGAGTCCGTGCTGTAATTTTTCATGTTCTTTGTATTTTTTGCTGACGGCGCCTGCGCGGCCGCCGTCAGCGTAATAAAGATAGACAACAGTATGATGCAGGTTTTCATGCCGGTTGGGATTTTGGATGATGGTTTGCTTTTTCATATTACTTTTTTCTGTCGGCAGTAATGCCTTTTTTACGAAGTTCCGAGACCTGTTCCCCTGCATGGCCCCAGTCATCCAGATCATATTCCTGGATAACCACAAAGGTGAGCTGCGGATCCTTATTGAGTGTATCGCTGATGAGATCCGTCACCCCCTTGATCAGGGTGGCCTTTTGTTCGCGGGTCGTACCTTCGCGGGTGATCTCTATTTTGACGTATGGCATGATAAAAGATGTTAAGAGATGATGAATGAGTTTGAAACACCTTGCCTAAGCCGCTTTGGCGTTGAGCCGGACGTTCAGGGTAAAGTCATTGTAGATGAGGGTATCGCCGAGGTCCTTGAAGAAGCTGCCGCTGCGGAACCGCATGCCGTATTGGGTACGGTCGACGACCAGCTTGCCCGAAGCCTGCAGGGTATCGCCCTGGATATTGCTCACATCCGCGTCGAATTCGATGGGATGGCTAATGCCTTTGATAGTAAGTATGCCATCAACATGATAGGTATTATTGAGCCCTTGCGACACACTAATGATCTCCAGGGTCGCCGTGGGGTATTTCTCGATGCCGAAGAAATCCTCCGAAGCCAGGTGCCCGGCGAACTGGGCATTGGTATTGAGGTCCGTGATGTCCAGGATCCTGATGGAGGCCGTGTTGATAGTGAACTTGCCGCCAGCGAGCTTGCCGTCGGTGAGTGAGAGGGTGCCGTCTGCAATGTCGATGGTGCCGTTGTGGGCGCCGGTTACTTTTTTGCCGACCCATTCAATAGTGCTTTTGGAGGGGTCGATCTTAAAAATTTTCGTTTCCATTTTTTGATGATTTTTTGTTTTGTCTGATTGACGATACAAAGTAATGTCGAAATGAGAGGAGGATTGCGTGATCTGCATCACATTCAATAACAGGCGGGAAAGTTGTGATGTAGATCACTATTTTATTTTTTGTAAATCTAATGGAAGGAAATAGCGAAATCAATAGACAAACGAAGGGACACGGTGTACGTTTTATCGGGAATGTAAAGGCGGCAGAATATGCTCTAATTTATCTCTCATGTATTCCAGCCGGGCAGGCAGTTGCAGATGTGAGCCCAGATCTTCCACCGATTCATCCGCGGTAAGACCAGGTTCATCGGACGAAAGCTCAAATAAAACACCTCCGGGTTCCCTGAAATAAAATGAAGAAAAATAAGCAATATCGGATTTAGGGGTAATGCTCAGCCCATGTGAAAGGATCTTTTCACGAAAAAAGGTCAGCGCTTCCTCACTGTGCACACGAAAAGCAACATGATGTATAGTGCCGCCGGCTACATATCCGTTGGGGCCGTCAGGCATTTCAACCAGGTCAATGATATTTGCATCTGCAGCCGCATCAGTGATAAAACGGCTTTTGTTGCCCTTCCGGTCTGCCAGTGCATAACCAAAAACATCCGTCAGGATCTGCGCTGTTTCTTCTGCGCTTTTCACCATCAGTGAAATGCTATGGAGGCCTTTTATAGCCATCGTTTCGGGCACTTCGCTCCCATGCCACCCCCGCCTTGTATCCTCCCTGCAGGAGATTGCCAGATTAAATTTCAGACCATCGGGATCGCTGCAGTGAAGATATTCCCCTCCAAATCCATCATCTTTTTCACCGTAGCCGGCACTGAACCGTTCAAGTCTTTCCTTCCATGATTCCAGGCTGCCGGGCGGCACAGAAAAACTTATTTCCGTAGCCATGCCCGTACCGGGATATCCGGGACCGATATTCTCCCATGAAAGTATACTGAGGAGCGTGCCCGGATCGCCTGTTTTATTTCCATAATACAGGTGATAAGCCCTGGGATCATCCACATTTACTGTTTTTTTCACCAGCCTGAGACCGAGCAATTTTGTGTAAAATTCATAGTTCCGTTGAGCCGAACTTGCAATCGCCCTGATATGGTGTAGGCCAGCTATTTTGTGAATCATAAAGCTTTTTTAGGGACCTGGAGTTAAATCAGCATGCAAAACTGAATTGCTGTGAAATTTCCTTTTTAAAATCAGTAAAGCTGATGCCCGATGCTTTTTTGAAGTATTTGCTGAAATGGGAAATATCATCGAAGCCCAGGTCGTAGGCAATTTCTTTCATACTCGTTCGAACATATGCTGCTTTCCGTTTTGCTTCGAGGATGATGCGTTGCCGGATATGATAGCTTGCCGGAAAGCCTGAAGCTCTTTTTACAATTTCATTTAAATAGTTGGGCGTTACCGAAAGGTCCTGGGCATAATCCGATACCATTTTCCTGCTTGCAAAATTTTTCTCCAGAAGGCGGAAGAACATCGAAGCTAGCCCTGATTGATTCAGGTTGATGAGTGGTGGCTGGGCGTCCTCCTGGTGCCTGTTAAGATATATCAGGAATATTCTCAGCAGTCCTCTCAAAATTTCCTCTTTGCCGGGATAAGCGTTTGAAAATTCCATGACCATTTTTTCAGCTACTTCCAGCATTTCCGGGCTGTTTTCCAGTTTTATGATGGAAGAAGGAGAAAGAGGATGAAATAAGGCGGAATGATACAGAGGCTCCATATGATTTCCGGCCATTGCGAGGAAATCAGTCGAAAAAGAGAGTGTATATCCATCCGTCTCTTCAGCCGGCTCAAATCTTACTGCATGACCTGGCTTCATACAACAGATCGTATCGCAGCTGATTGCGTATGTACGTAAGTCTGCATACAAGACGCCGGAACCTTTCCTTATCCAGATGATCCTGAACAATTCTTTGTTAGCTGGTGCATTATTTTCTCCGTTTTGAAGACCCTGGATCTCAAAAGCGTTCATGGAATGGTTTAACTTCAGCATAATGGTAATTTCCCATTACCAGTTCGATTAATATGCCAACCCATGGAGGAAGAAAGGAAAATAATATTGGACAGAGCAATGGGGTGAAAATGAAAGAGTTGGAAAAATAACGACAGGGGATTTTATTTCCTGATCCATCTGAAGCCTCCGATAGCTTCGGAGTATGATGGGTCTGGCTCCGAAATTGTCGGAGTACATTCAGAAAAAGTCCTCTTTTTTAATGCCCAGTTTTGCCATCCGTGATTCCAATGTGGTAGGCTTTTGATTTAAAAGCTCTGCAGCCCCTCCTTTCCCCCTGATGCGGCCTTTGGTCTTATGCAGGATAGAAGACAGGTAATCTACCTCGGTCTGTTTTTGAATGTTTTTAATATCATCCAGTGACCTTATCGATGGGGCGGTGGTTTCATTTTCACCGGCGCCTGTATGCATAATATTCCTGCCAGGCAAGGGGCGCTTTAATATCAATGCCGACTGCCCGTCATTCATGATGACAGCCTGTTCTATGATATTTTCCAGTTCACGAATATTGCCAGGCCAGTCATAAGCCTCCAGTTGCTGCATCATCCGGGGACTTATACCCTGAAAAGGTTTATTAAATCTTTTGCAGCACCTGGACGCAAAGAATTCAGATAATTGGGCAAGGTCTTCTTTGCGGTCGCGTAAAGAAGGCAGCATGATGGGAAATACATTCAACCTGTAATAAAGATCAAGACGGAATCTTCCTTCAGCCACTTCTTTTTCAAGGTTCCTGTTGGTTGCGGCGATGACACGTACATTTACTTTGATTGTTTGCCGGCCGCCGATCCGCTCAATTTCCCTTTCCTGCAATACCCTCAGTAATTTCACCTGCATTTCAAGGGGCATTTCTCCGATCTCATCCAGGAATATAGTTCCACCCTCCGCCAGTTCAAATTTTCCTATACGCTTATCCAGCGCTCCTGTAAAAGAGCCTTTTTCATGGCCAAATAATTCGGATTCTATTAAAGTGGCTGGTAATGCAGCACAGTTTACTTTTACAAATGACTTGTTTTTCTGAGAAGAACCCTGATGGATACAATCGGCAATTCTCTCCTTGCCTGTACCACTTTCCCCTAATATCAGCACGGAGGTATCCAGGGGAGCTACCTGGGATACTGCGTCCAGTACATTCAGCAGGGCGGCGCTGTTGCCTATTATACCTTCAAAAACAGGACTGATGGCAGTTCCTTTTGAAGAAATACTTCCAACCTTTTCTCTTTTCCTGCCCGGATCATCAACGCTGAATGTCGATACACTGTCCAGGGCAATGGTTAACAGCTGCTGCAGCCTGAAAAGCAAAGAGAGGTGCTCCTGGTTGTAGGCATCGCTGCGATGGCTGAAAAAGGAAAAGACAAATATGCCTCCGTTGGCCGGCAGCACCGGTATAACAAGGTTTGATGCCAGCTGAAAGCTATCGGCAAGCAGCTTCTTCATGGGGTTGAGTCCGCAACTATTTTCAAAATCGCGGCCATTGTACCAGGTTGCCTTATTATTGGGAGGAGAAGCCTCAAGTATTTTATGAAGTTCGGGAGCTTTCAACCCGGTAATGGTCAACAATTCATCTGTTTTTATCAGTTGGTATTCATCGAACCCAATACGCAAAAAGCTGACCCCGTAGTATGGCAGGTCGTCAGCCCTTTTAATGGCAGCAATATAATCAAAGGGGATGTGTGATTGAATAGCCCTGGCAATACGCATAAATTTGGTTTCCCAGGCAGTATGCTCATGTATGATGTCAGTAAGCTGGTGATGCAGGTGGTTCTCACGCCTGATCCTTGACTCCAGGCCATATTCAAGCCTGTAACGGGCAATGTCAAGTGTTACAAGAAGGTCTTTTTCGCGGTAGGGTTTTACAAGAAAGCCATAAGGTTCTGTAGCTTTTGCAGCTTCAAGTGTTTGCTGGTTGGAATTTGCCGAGAGGTATACGAATCCTATATTATTTTCTTTCAATTCTTTTGCAAGGTCGATGCCATCCAGCTTTCCCTTAAGGTGGATATCCAGCAAGGCAAGTGATGGTTTTTCCTTTTTGACAATTTCCCTTGCCTCATCTACAGAAGCTGCGATACCGCAAACAATAAAGCCTGCTTTTTCCAATGTCAGTTGAAGGTCATTGGCTACAATGAACTCATCCTCCACAATTAGTATCTTTTTGTCCATAAATGGCTCCGTTCATTACCCGAATAGAGTAGCATGGCCGGTTGGCGACAAAGATAGGAATTCATGATCATAAATGACAGCACGGGACGTGCCGGATGACGTAAAAGCCCGGGGTCGTAAATACTCGTATTTTTTCATGTTACCTTATTTCCTGTTGAGTTTCATCACCTGCCTGCCGCCCTCGTATATGATGAGTGAAAGCGTATCCGGAAATTCGATCTGTACATCATAGCCTTCCAGGAAAAACTTATTCTTTGATTCAGGAAATAGCACTGCGGTCGGCAGGCCATCCCCGGAAACTTTTACGGCGTTGCCTTCCCTGGTCACTTTCATCAGCTTGCCATTACGCTGCTCATATGATCCCGTGTAGCTTTGAACAACGGAATCCGGCAAAACTATTCGTTCATGGGTACCGGCTCCCTTGTTCATGGTTTCCAGGATCCTGGCGCCAAGGTTGAGCGCCCTTTTAATGATCCGGTCGCTAACGAATATGCCGTTATCTCCATTGGTCATCACCACGATCCCTTTCCTGGATCTTGGTAGGAAAATAGCCATAGTACGCACGCCTATATCCGAGCCGCCGTGCTCCAGTGCATATTCATCATTTGGCAGGTTGTTCACCAGGCCCCAGCCAAGGTTTCTGTAATAGTCTGTTTTGATTTTCACCTGCGGCCTGACCATCTCGGTATAAAGGGTGTCGGAAAGGCCTGCACCGCCGATCACATAGGTCCCCAGGTGGCAGTAATCCTCAACTGTAGTGATCAGATCATCCGCGGCATTCACCGGTGTCTGAATGGATGTCGTGTACCGGTTGCCCTGCCCGTCATGCCACATTGCAAATCGGGCAGTGTCCAGATCCTTGCTCCAGTAATAGGTGTCTTTCATGCCCAGCGGCTTGAATAACACAGAATCGAGCAATTGATTTAAAGGTTTGCGGAACTTATTTTCCAGGGCATGTCTTAAATATTCATAACCCTCTCCTGAGTAACCAAATCGGGTACCTGGTTCAAAGTTGAAGTGTAATTTGATGGGATCATTATCTGTCCGCCAGTTGGGGAATCCCGATTGGTGGCTCAGTACATAGCGGGTGGTCAATTTCATTAAATAAGGGTCGCCGGCGATGTCCGGGTCAATCCAATAGTGTGCCAGGGGCTCATCAAGGTCCCATGCGCCGGATCGAACCAGCTGTAAAACGAGCATGGCTGTAACGGGCTTGGTTTGCGAAGCGATATTAAAGAGGGTATTGTTTAACGCAGGGATACCCTTCTGCCGGATGCCAAACACCCTGATCCATTTGATCCTGCCATCTTCGATCAGGCCAACGCCGGCGCAGGGCACATGGTATTCAGCCAGCCAGGCGGGAATATCCCGCAATAATGAGTTTTCCAGTGTGTCAGCTGCCTGGCTTTTTTTGACTATCAACGCCGTCAGGACAATGATGATAAGGATCGATTTTGCGCTCATGATCATGTAAGATTTAGCCAAAACTATTTATCCAAAAACAGCCCCCAAAACAATAATGCTGAAAGCAGGGCAGGTGAGGGTGAACGTTTACCCCGGGAGGATGAACAGACCGGCAGACGTTCATCACCGGAAAGCAGATGTTGATCATCAAAATTTGGTTTATCCCCCCGACTGCGCTTTATTTGGATCATGAAACGATTCGACTGGACGCGATTATTCACCAGTCCGGCTAAAGTTTATGCCCAGCTGGCTTTCTGGATCATCGTGTTTTGCCTGTATATTGTTCTGAAAGAGTATCCGCAGCGGCTTAGCGGTTGGGCGCTGATCTGTATCGTATTACAGGAGACCTTGGAGCTGGCTATTCCGTCTTATTCCCAAAACCTGCTGATATTGCCCTTTTTCCAGCGGGGTAAATGGGTTTTAGGGGGCGTGCTTTACCTGCTGCAGGTCCTGCTGCTGATCTTTCTTATCCCTTACATATTGAACGCCGTTGGCCTGATCTTTTATGCGCTCTTCCATATCCGGGACCGCGTCGACTGGCACAACGAGCATATTGCCTTTAGTGTGATAGCCTTCACCATAGTGGCGATGTTCTTCAAAATAGGTTTGGACAGGCTGATCCTGGATAAGGAGCAAAGAGAGAACGAGCTGCGGCATTTAAAAGCCCAGCTGAATCCCCATTTTTTATTCAATACTTTAAATAACCTGTATGGCTTATCTGTTGCAGGATCCCAAAAGCTGCCGGACCTCATGCTGAAATTATCAGAACTCCTGCGATATTCCTTATACGATACCAATCAGCATTATGTAGCCTTGCAAAAGGAATTGAATTACATCGGCAGCTATGTTGAGCTGGAACGGATCAGAATGAGCGAAAGGACGGAGATCGCTCTTGAAATGACCGGTGATTTTTCAGAGCGCTATATTGCTCCCTTAATGCTGATCGTTTTTATAGAAAATGGCTTTAAGCATTTTTCTGCCGCCAGGGATCAGCAGGCTTTCGTACATATTTCAATAGAATTAACGGACGACGTGCTGCACATGAAAGCCGGTAATTCGGTCGACCCGGACTTGGTGCGGCAAAAGAAAGGGTCCAAAGGCGGCATCGGCCTGAAGAACGTACGGCAAAGGTTAGATTTGATCTATCCGCAAAGACACATCTTAGTGATCAGGCAGGACCCGGCGTATTTTGAAGCAGACCTGAAAATAAATCTGAGCTAAATGACCATCAATTGCATCATTGTAGAAGACGAACCCATCGCCAGGGATATTTTGATCGGCTACATCAGGCAGGTGCCGTATCTGCACCTGGCCGGCAGTTGTTCCGATGCCTTCCAGGCTATGGAGATGCTTAATAAGACGGATGTCGATGTCATTATCCTTGATATCAACATGCCCCATCTCACCGGGATTGAAATGTTGCGAACATTAAAAAAATATCCCGCGGTGATCATCACTTCAGCTTATCCCGATTTTGCACTTGAAGGATATGAACTGTCGGTGACGGATTATCTCTTAAAACCTTTCTCATTTGCACGTTTTGTCCAGGCGACGGAAAAGGTGGCCGCCAAAGGCCAGGAAGGGCAGCCTGCTGTACAAAAAGAAGAAGAGCATTTCATAATGGTCAGATCGGATAAGAAGCTGACCAAGGTTTTTTTGAATGAGATCGTTTACGTGGAAGCATATGGCAATTATATTTTCATCCACAGGGGACAGGACAGGGTCATGTCCAAACAAACGCTCACGAACTTCGAAACGCAATTGCCTGCCGGTAAGTTTGTAAGGATACACAAGTCTTACGTGGTATCGGTTGAAGCCGTTAAATACCTGGAAGGGAATGAGGTTTCGGTCGGGGCTAAAAAACTGCCCGTTGGGAAGGTATACCGGGAAGGGGTATTGAAAAGATTTCAAGCTTCCTGAGTTCGGGGCGACATGTGGATATTTTCGTACCTTGTATGCTCTTTAAGCGTCCATATGCCTGTAAGAAAAATTGCAACGATCTTATTATTGTTTTTTCATACAGCAGCGTTTGCACAACGAAGGCCGGGAGAGATAGACTCCGCCCGGCTGCCTCTGCAATATCCTCATTACATGCCTGAATATGCATTGGACGCGCCGGTCGACCCGCAGGCATGGACCCAACAACACAGCGGACTGCATGTTTCTTTTGTGCCGACCGACCGGGCCTGGTTCAGGACGGAAGTGCCGGAATTGAAAGAGGCCGACACATGGAAGACTGCAGGCTGGAGAGGCGAAAGACTGAATGCAGAGTTGCTGGTGTGGTCGCGGGATACCCTGGAACAAGTGCGGGTCATCACGGCTGACCTGAAAAGTGCAAGTGGAAAGACCATCAGCCGTAAGCAAATTTCATTGGATCTCGTCCGGTATGTCCTGTCCAATTACCCCTATGGTGCAAAAGATGCCGTCTGCGGCTCTTCTCCCTATAAGAACACCTACCTTATGCCTGACAGGTTCGAGCCGCTGGAACGTTTTCAGCTGCCCGGCCGGACAGTGCGGCCTGTGTGGTTGTCGGTGGATGTTCCCGGAGATCTGGAACCCGGCGTCTACAAAGGTGTCTTTATGGTGCGCACGACAAGTTCCACCCGGGAATTGCAGGTAAGCATAGAAGTTCAGCCTGAGATCCTGCCGCCGCCGCACGAGTGGCAGTACAGGCTGGACCTTTGGCAGAACCCCTGGGTCATCGCATGGCGCAACCACGTGCAGCCGTGGTCGGAGGAGCATGAGGCATTATTGAAAAAACATCTGCAGCTGTATGCGGACGCGGGAGGTAAATACATCACTACCTACGCAGTGCATTCTCCCTGGGCCGACAATTCCTACATGATCGAAGGCGGCATGATCGACTGGATTAAGAGAAAGGATGGGAAATGGCGGTATGACTTTACCATTTTCGACACTTATGTAAACCTGGCTATGCAGGCAGGCGTCGACAAGGCCATTACCTTGTACACACCTGTTTCCTGGGGAGACCGTTTCCGTTATTTGGATGAATCCACCGGCAATGAGGTATATGCTGCCTGGCCTCCGGGGTCGGACGTCTATATTGCACGCTGGAATGACTTCCTTACTGCGCTGAAGGCACACCTGGAAAAAAAGGGCTGGCTGTCCAGGACCTACATCGGCATCAACGAAAGCGAAATGAGCCAGACCATGGCTGCCATAAAGGTGGTCAAAGGACATTGGAAGGGATGGCAGATCACCTATGCAGGTAACTGGCATAAGGAACTGGACGGGCTGCTGGACGATTATTGCTTCTTGTATGGCAATGAGTCCGGTTCCGCAGAGGTGAAGGCCCGGGCCGCCAGGGGCGCCACCACTACCTACTATGTATGCTGCAACCCCGCCAAGCCGAACAATTTCGTCTTCTCGCCGCCGGCGGAAGGGAGGTGGATCAGCTGGTATGCCGCGGCAGCCGGATACAATGGGTTCCTGCGCTGGGCTTATGAGGCATGGCCCGAAGACCCGGTGAGGGATGCGCGCTTCGGCAGCTGGCCCGCGGGAGATTGTTTTTTGGTATACCCAGGTGCAAACAGCTGTATCCGGTTTGAAAAGCTCAGGGAAGGGATAGCGGATTATGAGAAGATCCGGATCCTAAAAGGCCTGACGGCAGGCCGCTCCGGCGAAGTAAGGCAACTGTGGAAAGCGTTGGAGGAACACCTGAAAGTTTTCACTGGGGAACACGATTTCAACGAAGAAAAGATCACTGCCGATGTCGACAAGGGCAGGGCCCTGGTCGATGAATTGAGCAGGAAGCTGACACGCATAAAATGACGCCGGTAAGGTACGAACAATCAAAATTCAAGGTCTTAAAATATTTTCTTATGCAAAGAAAGAGCTCATTTTTGTTGACGGGGCTGCTGTTGTTTGGCTATCTGGCGGTGAATGCAAATGCTGGCGACGGACAAGGCCGCATTGGCAAAGACAGTTTGCCTCCTGTCGAAACAAAACCCGGATTCGCCAATTACAAGCCGGCGTTCGCGGGGCAAACCAGGATTGCCGGCGCCAAAACAAACACGCCTTACAAGGTGGAGAAAATTGCCAAAAAGCTCGGTGACCCCTTCGCAATTGTGGCTATGCCCGATGGCCGGCTGATGGTGACCCTCAAATCGGGCACAATGGAGATGCATGATAAGAATGGCCAGCTGGTCAAAAAGATCACTGGTTTGCCGGCGGTAGTGTATGCAGGCCAGGGTGGATTATTGGATGTAGCCTTTGATCCGAACTTCACCAGCAATAAGGTCCTCTATTGGAGTTATTCTGAAAAATATCAGTCGGGAAGTGTGACAGCCGTTGCCAAAGGGAAGTTGAATGAGGCAGAAGGCAGGGTGGACAATATTACAGTAGTCTTTCGGGCCACGCCGGCGACAAAGGGCAATTTGCAGTTCGGATCACGGCTGGTTTTTGACAAGAACGGCGATCTTTTCGTCAGCATAGGCGAAAAATTTGCTCCTGACATCCGGGTGCAGGCGCAGGAGTTGAATTCCTATCTGGGGAAGATCATAAGAATAACGACGGCCGGCAAGCCTGCCGCAGGCAATCCGTTTGCCAATCAGTCGAACGCGAAACCCGAAATAATTTCTTATGGCCATCGAAATCCGGAGGGATTGGACATTGATCCGGCCACCGGTGAATTGTGGGAAGCCGAATTCGGGCCGCATGGCGGTGATGAAATAAATCTTATCCGTCCTGGTAAGAACTATGGCTGGCCGGTGATCACGTATGGTCTTGAATACTCCAACGATAAGGTAGGTGAAGGCATTCAGCAAAAGGCAGGAATGGAACAGCCGGTCTATTATTGGGATCCCGTCGTCTCTCCAAGCGGCATCTGTTTTTACAAGGGCACCGCCATTCCCGAA